>Ga0160423_10002491_pt1 | contig 15360 bp, 10 predicted proteins | sample CRUFie14St8metaG_FD_108191 | JGI IMG/M metagenome (GOLD analysis project Ga0160423, IMG submission 108191) | Marine microbial communities from the Costa Rica Dome - CRUD Field 142mm St8 metaG | ecosystem: Environmental > Aquatic > Marine > Oceanic > Photic zone | place: Costa Rica: the Eastern... | reverse complement strand
CGCCTCCCGGTATGGGGTGCGAGTTAAAGCAGGCATAGGGGCGGTTTTCAGCACTGTGCCCTGCAAAGGCTGTGGAGAGGCTGAGCCCTCGGGAGGGAGCTGTCCCTTGACCTGGGGAATTTCAATTAGCCTCCAATCGCCAAAAGAAAGCTCTCGCATGGCGAACTGCCAAACAACCACCGACTTGTTGGCAAGCCTTTCCGGATGTTTCATTAAGGCCTCTCTGGTCTTAAACGCTCCATCGTGAGCTGTGCTAAGGCGGTCTATCGGGGCGCCCATCTCGAGGCTCAGGGTCTCCGCGAATCCGGCTCCTTTACCCCACCCGTTGTCGGGCTTCGAGTAAATCTCGGTAAAGCTGTCCCCCAAGAGGAGATAAGGGGAATAGGGGCGAGGTTTCCAGAGCTGCCCATTGGACTCGAGGACCATTCTTGTTGTGATAGTCTCCTCATATTCAGGGCCACGAAACCGGGCAAGATCTCCAGTGAGCGCCAGCTTTCGGTCGACGGTCTCGTAAGAAGTGGTAGGAAGCTGCACCGAAGTCCGTTCTGCTACGAGATGAGCAATTCTCGCCATCCCTTCCGGGGACCAGTGGCTATCTCCCCGGAGAAATGGAGAGTCTCCATCAGCAGACATTTTTACCAAAAGCGGGGCAACATCTAGAACGTCGATCTGATGCTCCGATTCCAGAAGGTGAAGAAATTCATCGTAGCCCTCGTTGACGACCGGCTCTCCAGCGTGATTCGGAACAGTTGCTTTCGAGGGCAGCGGCAGGAGGACCAGCCGGATCCCCATGCCTTGCAGCTGGCGGTGAAAGTCGACGATAGCGGGGAGAGGATCCCAGTTGCGGCCGGCCGCCGCTGCACCTCGGGGGCTCTTCAGAAAACTCCGAAGTTCCACGTGCTGGACATCCTGCCGGAGATAAAGTTGGCCATCCCGGGTTACGACTCCTCCGAAGTTGAGGCCCAATGACGCTGACAACTTATGAGCTAGTCTCCCGAAGGGTCCTCGCTCAGCATCAAGTCGATTTCCTGGGTCGTCTGAGGAAGAGCTGAGGTAAGCGATAGCACTCAGTCCGAGCAAGAGCAGGAGCAGACTCGCGAGGACCAGCCGGCGACATCTCCCCCGAGCCATTGTCTTTTGTTCTTGGGGTGCCACGGCGTCTATAGAATGGAATAGTGGAAAAAGAGTGTCTCGCGTGATGCCATTGTAACCATGGAGGGAAAGAGGAAGGCGGCAAGCAGGGCAGTCCTCCTCCGGGGCGACAGCAATTATTTTCTATTCTGGTTCGCTCGATGGTGCGGGGAGTCCTTGGGGAGAACCGCCAGAGGCGCCGGGTTTGCTGGAATGCCCTGAGCCAGCCGCGTTTTGACGGAAGCGAGATTCGGATTATCGATGAGGTTCTCATACTCATGGGGATCATTTTTCAGATCGTAGAGTTCCTCGAAGCCGTTGCCATAGCGGATGAGGCGGTAGCGCTCATCGGCAACTCCGTGTGAGGGAGAATTCTCATTCCAGAACTGGAAGGAGCAAAGTGCGAGCCGGTCCCGCTTTGTTCCTGGCTTCTTTAGCTGGGGAACCAGGGAGAGCCCGTCGCACTGTTCGGGGACAGGTATGCCTGCCAGCTCACAGAGAGTAGGGTAAACATCAGTGAGAGTAGCTGGCTGTCTGGTTGTCTCGCCGTCCCTGCTCACCCCCGGAGCGTGGATGAAGAGAGGGACCCTCGAGGTCTGGTCCCAGAGGGCGAATTTCTCCCAGTTTCCTTTTTCGCCGATATGGAAGCCGTGATCACTCCAGAGAACGATAATAGTATTGTCCTTCATGGCGGGGGTTGCATCGAGGGCGTCGAGGAGGCGGCCGAGCTGGTGGTCCACGTAGGAGATGCTGGCAAGGTAGCCCTGCATGAGCCTCTCCCATTGCTTGTTCTCTACTACCCACTTATGCCAGTGGGTGCGCCCGTGGTTATGGGCGTCGGTCAGGTCGTCTTCGCGGTGGGGAGGTAGTTTGACTTCATCAAGCGGATACATGTCGAACCACTCGCGGGGAACCTCCCAGGGGATGTGAGGGCGGAAAAGGCCCACTGCGAGGAAAAGAGGTTTGTCTCGCCCCTGCTTCATTTGCTCGATGGCCCAGTCCACAACCATGTGATCTCCCGTCTTTTCATCCGCCAATTCGAGGGGTGCGGCCCCGAAGAGTTGTGAGCCACCACCCAACGGGCGCCCTTTTGTGAGGCCCGCCTTCTCGTCGGGAATCAGCTTTGGCCTCGGCCAGTCCGGCGCGATGGGGTTGTTAGGGTCGCCCCGGTATTGGTCCCACGCCGAGGGATCATTCTGGGAATCGTGTGGAGTCCACTGGAGGGTATGAAAAATTTTTCCCCCACCAGCTGCGTGATAGCCGTGATCCCGGAAGTGCTGGGAGAGGACCACGGCTTTTTCGAGGGTCTTGGATTCATGTCGCCATCGGGGTCCCCGTGCGCCGAACATATTGCGATAAATGCCAGACCGGACCGGGTGGACACCCGTCATGATCGCGACTCTCGACGCATGGCAAACAGGAGCGGCGCAGTGGGCGTTGGTGAAATTTACCGAGCGCCGGGCAAGGCGCTCAAAATGTGGAGTCTGGATGCCAGGGTGATTATCGAGTGGCGAGATATAATCGTTCAGGTCGTCAATTGCGATAAAGAGGACGTTGGGTTTGCCCTCAACCGGGAACCCTCCTAGCGAGAGACCGATTATGAGTGTCAGAAGATAACGCATTGCTTCACTGGAGAGGAAGGTAAGAGGGAGGTCGCTTATTTCGACTTTGCTGGGTCGTATCTTGGAATGGGCCACGGCTGCACCCCGACTCGGTCCGCCCAGGATTGCCAAGCCTCTACCATTGATTTGAGCTTTTCGGGCATTTTAGCGGCAAGATCATTGAGCTCGGTCCGGTCCGCTTCCATATCGTAAAGCTCCCACTTGCGAGCTTGGTTGCCCCGATACATCGAAACGATTTTCCATTTACCGTCTCGGAGGCCGAGGTTGCCATGGTGCTCAAAGCCCAGGGGGGCCTTGCGCTTGAGAGCGCCTCCGGTAAAAGTCGGAATAAGGCTGATTCCCTCCATGGGGTGGATGTCGTTGCCCTCATATTTCTTCGGGTAGGTTGCTCCTGCCGCCTCTACGAAGGTAGGCATCAGGTCAATGAGATGGGAGACATCATGCACGACCTTGCCGTTACTCTTTGAGGGGATTCCCTGAGGCCAGCTGACGATGAATGGAGTTCCGATTCCTCCCTCGTAGGGGTCGTGCTTGTAGCCTCTGAAGGGAGTATTTGACGCATTGGCCCATCCTGGCCCGTAGGCCACAAAGGTGTCTTCTCCGCCGGGCATGGTTTCAGGCCCAGTGCGAACAAACCTTCCGTCACGCGTTTGCATCGGGGGCCAGATCTTGGTCTGCAGCCCGTCTTTTCCAAGGGGCTTGAATTTGAAGCGGTCCTTCTGGTGCGAATTATTCGCCCGGCCGTATCCCTCCGCACAGCCGCCATTGTCCTGCAGATAAATTACCAGAGTGTTCTCAAAGAGCTTTTGCTTCTTCAACTCGTTGACAATCCTGCCGATGCCACGGTCCATGATTTCTGTCATGGCGGCATAGGTCTCCATGCAGCGGATATCCCAAGCTTTATGCTTGAACCCCTCCCAATCGAGACCCTTGGACATGGGCCACTTCTTGTCGACGACGCCCATTTCAATCGCCTTCTTGTAGCGAGCTTCGCGGATTGCGGGGTAGCCCTTGTCGTAGACGCCTTTGTATTTTGTAATATCGGCCTCCGGTGCGTGCATGGGCCAGTGAGCGCTGGTGTGGGAGACGTAGAGAAAGAATGGCTTATCCGCTACCTTGCTGTTCCCACAGTGATCGGAGATGAAGGTGATCGCATTGTCGTTGATGGCGTCGGTGTAGTAGAAGGATTCCGGTTGATAATCCGGGTCATTCTCGGGAGTGATGTAGGTGTTACCGCGGCAGAGAGTGGCGGGGTCGTAGAAGCTGCCCGCTCCTGTGATGGTCCCGTAAAAGCGGTCGAAGCCGCGTTGCATGGGCCAGGCTGATATATCTCCATTGGGGCTTTTATGCCGGGTCAGGTGCCACTTTCCGGACATGTAATTCTGGTAACCAGCGCTCTTGAGGGCTTCCGCCAGGGTGACACAGCTCTTGTTGATGGACCCGCGGTAGCCGGGCCAGCCCCGGTCTCCTTCCATCAGGCCCATGCCCGTCTGGTGAGAGTAAAGTCCGCTGATGAGAGCTGCCCTGGTCGGGCAGCAGCGGGAGGTGTTGTAGAACTGGGTGTAACGCAAACCGTTACGGGCAAGTTGATCGAGGACGGGAGTATGAATCTCGCTGCCATAGCATCCGATGTCCGAGTAGCCCATGTCGTCGGCCATGATGAGGACGATGTTGGGGCGTTGCGCAGCGATGCTGAGAGCCCACAACCCGGAAGCGAGAAGGAGTAGAAGTGATTTCATGATTTGGATGAGGAGAGTGGCGAGCAGAAAGGCTCGGGGTAGAGTATAATTCTGGAGCGAGATGGCTAGAGGAAGACCACGCAGACGGGATTGGGTATTTCGAGGCGGCCTCCGGCGGGGTCGAGAGCCCCGGTTTCCTGGTTGATGGAAAAGACATGAAGATCACTACTGAACTGGTTTGCCGCAATGATCCACTTGCCCGAAGGGTCCAAGTTAAAGTTACGCGGGGTCCGCCCCCCGGTCTTCTCTATGTCGATCAGGCTCAGTTTTCCGCAGCCCTGATGGATGTGAAAACAGGCGATGCTGTCATGGCCTCGATTAGAGGCGTAGAGAAATTGGCCACTGGGATGCACGGAGATTTCCGCGGTGGATCCTCGTGACCATCCATCAGGGACGGTCGAGATGGTCTGGAATTCCGTGAGCTCTCCGCTGGACTGATTGTAGTGGAAGGCCGTGATCGTGCGGGTGATTTCGTTGAGAACGTAGCCAAACGCAGCCCCCGGATGAAAAGCGAAGTGCCGTGGTCCCGCTCCCGGGCTAACCATGGTTGACCCGCGGCGTTCGCTGAGACGGCCCCCTTTTTCAAGTTCGTAGCGGACGATCTGGTCCATTCCAAGGTCCGAGATGAAGACAAACCGGTTGGCGGGATCAAGGTTGACGGCGTGTGGATGTGGTTCCGCCTGCCTCGGCTTGAGGACACTAGAGCCTTTATGGAGGATTCGATTGAGCGTTTGGCCGAGGGACCCATCCTCTCGGATCTCAATCGTAGTAACGGTAGATCCCGTATAATTTGCAATAATGACGGCATCGCTCTCTGGAGTAAGAACGAGGTGGCAGGGGTGTGCTCCATGGGAGCTGACGGTGTTGAGTTTTTCCAACGCCCCGGTGCTCGGGTCGGTAATGCGGTAGGCGGTCACCGAGCCAGAGGCCTCCCCACTAAAATCGTTGGTCTCATTGACCGCATAGAGGAACTTGCCGTTTGGGTGCAGGGCAAGGAAGGAAGGGCTTGGTGTTTCAGCGGCCAGCCGGAAACCGGAGAGCATGCCGGTTGCACCGTCAAAGCGGCAGGAATAGATCCCCTTGCTCTCACCGTTTGTGTAGGTGCCAAGAAAGACTGTGCGTTTCATTGTTTCAGCAAAGGAAAGGCGTCTCGATTCTGCAAGCGGGAAGCGATGGGAGTGTTGAGCAGGATGGGAGGCCTGCTTTAAGGCCTCGTTGAGCCGTTATCTCCCCGCGCCTTGGTCGCTTCTTTCAGGAGGAAGTCGAGAGCGGGTTTGGCCGCGGGGTCGTCCAGCAGGTTCTTCTGTTCGAACTGGTCTGTTTCGAGGTTGTATAGCTCGGTAGGGTGAAGTTCTCCTTCGAGGGCGAAACGATGATCTAGGAAAAGTTTCCACTGGCCCCCGATGGGGGAGGCATTGGAGCGAACTGCGACTACCGCCCGCTGCTCTGAGTTCTTTCTGGACGCCTCACTGTGGTCATTCGGGAATATCGGAGGTCTCGGAGGGCAGGCTTCCCCGCGCAGAGCTGCCAGTTGCGATGTGCTGTCTTCCGCGCCAATCTCTCCTTTGGAAAGGTCTGGAAGGGGCTTGCCAAGGATTTGCGCAAACGTGGCAAAAAGGTCGTTGAGAGCAAGCAGTCTGGTAGAGGTTTTTCCTGAGGTTTTGGGCCGCCCGTCCCCCAGCTTCCCGGCTGGCCAGGAGGCAAAGAAGGGAATGCGGTGGCCGCCTTCATAGGTGGATCCCTTGTTGCTACGGAGGGGGCCGGTAGCGGTCTTGGACCTGTTTTCCGCGCCATTGTCACTCGCGAAGATGAAGAGAGTGTTGTCGAGAAGCTTGTGGCCGGGGCGGCGGGGGTCAGGGGCTCTTTGGAGATAGTCGAGAAGAAGCCCGACCTGAACGTCGTTCTCGTGAATAAAGTCCAGACGTGTACTGCCAGTTGGCCTGCCGTCCACATGACGGCTGGCCCCTACAACCTTTCGGCCAGCCAAGGACTTGCAGGGAGTGTGAGGGGTGTGATTTGCGGGGCTGGCAAAGTAGAGGAAAAACGGTTTTTTTGATGTGGTTGCACTCCGGAGGAAATCGAAGGCCTTTGCATGAAGGGTGGGCCCAATCCTTTCCAGGACATAGGATCCATCGAGCTGTTTCCCATTCCCTGTTGCACCCACGATCCGGCGGTTGTGAATCCATCCTGGTCCCCGCTGCTGGTCTGGCCCATTGGGCTGCTTGCCGCTGGGCCCAGAGGTGGGATGACTTCGGGAAATCCCGTAAAAGAAGTCAAAGCCATGGTCGGTTGGCCCATCTGCGAGGGGCTTGGTGAGATCGGCATCCGCCCAGCCCTTGGAGGGGGAGCCGTCCTCGCGGCGGTATCCGATCCCGAGGTGCCATTTTCCCACCATCCCGGTTCGATATCCATTACGACGGAGAAAGGAGGCAATCGTCGGGCGAGGTTTTTCGATCAAGGGGTCACACTGGACTCCAAAGAGAACCCAGTATTTAAGCGAGCTACGCCAGCAATAGCGCCCTGTGAGTAGCGCGTAGCGGGAGGTGCTGCAGCGGCTGTGCGGTGAGTGAGCGTCCATGAACCTTACGCCCATGTTGGCAATACGCTCCATGTTGGGGGTATGGAGCTGCCGGTCATCTTTATTGCCGGTCCAGTCCTGATAGACGGAGGTGTCCCCCATTCCCATGTCGTCTGCCAGAAAAACAATGATATTGGGGTCGGTGGCACGTCCTGTTCCGCTGGAGAAAAAGAGCAAGAGGCCTGTAGCAAGTGCGGGGAACAGGAATAGTGGCATGAGCGGAAAAGGTTGGATGGAGGGAATGGAACTTGCAAGTCGGGAGGTAAGCGCTCGTATGGTTCCAGCACGGCATGCGCACTATTGCAATTGGGGACATACATGGATGCAGCTCATCTCTTTGTGGGCTGATCGACTACGCTGGGATTAACGAAGAAGATACGGTTGTCACCCTGGGGGACTATGTTGACCGAGGTCCAGATACCAAGGGGGTCATCGATACGATTCTGGACCTCCGTGAGCGAACCCGGGTCGTAAGCCTGATGGGCAATCATGAGATTATGATGCTTGAGGCAAGGGACTCAGCCCCTGCTCTGGCCCGCTGGATGGGAGAAGGAGTCGGGGGGAATTCCACCATTGCATCCTACGAGGGCGAGAGTCTTCAGTCGATTCCCGCCCAGCATTGGGAATTTATTGAGGGGGGCCTTCCGTTCCATGAATCGGAGTCGCACTTTTTCGTTCATGCCAATGCGGCTTCCCACCTTGCGCTGAAGGACCAGGATCCCTTCATGCTTTTCTGGGAGAAGTTCAGAAAAGTGCCCGCCCACCGCAGCGGAAAGATCATGGTGTGTGGTCACACTGCCCAAAAGAGTGGGGTTCCTGCCAACCTGGGCCACGCAATATGCATCGATACCTGGGCTTACGGCGGACAGTGGCTTACCGCTCTTGATGTTGAGAGCGGTATTTATTGGCAGTGCAATGAGGAGGGAGAGCGAAGAAGTAATAATATCTCTCTTCATCTCGACGTATGAGCGAGATGGTTACTTGCCCTTGCGACGTTTCACGAATTGTACCGCTTTTGGGTCGAAGGCTTCAGGGTCGTAATCATCGTCCAGCCACATAAGGTCGCCATTAAGGGCGGCCATGTAGCCGAAGGCGCCTCCGGAATCCTCGGGGGGGCAAGCCCGTGCGCCTTCGATGAGAATGGGAAGGTCCCCTTCTCCTTCTTCCGTTTTCCCCTCGATGCAGATTTCGTGAACCCACTCTTCATTGAAGTCGTAGCGATAGAGCAGGCGGATGGGAAAATGCCGCCGGCCGATGAATTGCCTGATCGAAATCGAACCCTCTTCCTGAAAGTTCTCCCCTTTTTCAACCTCCTCGTGATCTGGACCAATAACATCCAGAAGGCGCTTTCCCTTGCCGTGACGAAATTCATGCCACTGCTTGTCCTCCCAACCCATGGCCTGCTGGATCGCATCATGAAGCTGGCGGAAAGTCGCGTCAGAGGGAATGGAAAAGCGGCGCCAGATTTCTGGCTCAATCTGGTAAAGAAAGACTTTTACGAGGTAGCGCATGAATATGCTCGAGAAATGAGCCTGCGCCCTTAGCAAGGGCAGGCCTACTCTGCAAGTAGAGCTATGGACTTTTCGCCTTACTACCTGCGAGTCTGACCAGTGCGGGTTTTTTTATTATAGGGAGGCTGGTCGAAGGTGTCTCCATTCAGGCGGGGGTCCTTGTTGCGACGAAGCTCGTCCATGAGAAGAGCCTGCAAGCCCTTGCGAACGGCGTCATAGGCCTTGTTGTCGGCAAGGTTATTGATCTGGTGGGGATCGCTGGTGAGGTCGTAAAACTCTTCAGGGGGCCGGGGTCCGAATCCCAGTGCCCAGTGTCGTGCATATTTTGGATTATTTCGGTTCGTTATCATCCATGCCTTGGTCGGGCCGGCATCAATGTCGCCAAAAGCGAGTCTAGTGCTGTTCTCCAGCTGCTGGTATGACGGAGGGTTGGGATCATTCAGTTTGAGCGGGTCGCCCATTGGAGTTCGATCTGGGGTAAAGTTCATGATCAGAAGGTAGTCTTCGGTGCGAAGAGCCCGGGTCGGGTAAGGCAGGCCGCCCCGTGCGGTATTGACATGGGTCTCTCTGCCAATGAGGGCCCAGCCCCGGAGCCCACGGTGATCCCCCTTGGCAAGAGCTGGCAGAAGATCCTGTCCATTCATCCCCGTTTCCGGCTTCAGACCAGCTGCGGCAAGAAAGGTAGGAGCGAGGTCAATCAGGGAGATGGGCTTACTTATGACCTGCCCCGGCTTAATGCGGCCTGGCCAGCGTGCGGCAAAGAGGACTCGGGCTCCAAAGTCATAGCAATTGGTCTTGCCGCGTGGAAACCCGGGAGCTCCATGGTCCCCAGAAATCACCAACAGAGTATTATCCAGTTCGCCAAGGCTCTCCAGCTCGCTGATAATTTCTTGGCAGCTCCGGTCGAAGGCCATGCCTTCCCCGAGATAATCCGCAAGGTCTTCCCTGACCTCGGGGACGTTGGGCAGGAAGGGCGGCATGAGTTTGGCGAGCGCATCAGGATTCAAGCCCCAGAGCCTTTTCCCTGAGCCCTTGGTCCATTTCCGGTGCGGGTTGGTTGGGTGGAAGGAATAGTAAAAAGGCTGCCCGGGCTTTCGCTTCGATAGAAAGGACCGGAAATTTTTGCGGCATTCGTCGTAAAGTTGCTGCTTTGCTTTTTTGATAGAGGCCTTGTCGCCGTCCTCGCCGATGGCCCTGCTGACGTTCTGAGAAAACTGATTCACCTTGCCGCCGGCAGATCGGAAGTTGTTCGCTTTCCCACCCATGCGGTCTTCCGCGATATGCATTTTATGAGACCACCCGATATGATATCCGGCCTCCTGCAAAAGGAGCCCGAAGCCTTTCACCTCATTCCAGGGGTCCTCTGCACGATTTCCGTGCCATGGGGAATGGAGCTGAGAATGTGAACCATTACGGAAAAAGTGTCGGCCCGAGATCAGGGCTGCTCTTGAGGGAGAGCAGGAAGGGGCGGAGACGAAAACGTTCCACCCAAGGACGCCTTCTTTGGCGATCCGGTCAAATACGGGAGTAGAGACGATATCATTTGCTGAGGGTCGCTGCGGATCGCCATATGCGGAGGCATAGCGCCCCAGATCATCAGCAAACAGGAGAACGATATTGGGCTTGTTGTCTGGCGCCGCATGGGAAGCAAGAGGCGTCACAATCAGGGCGAGGAGAAGAAGGATGCGATTCATCTGCGCAGATAGGCTAGCGGGACTCAGCCTCGCACAAAGGAAAAGTTCTCGATTTGGTGCATTGCGGGTTATTGGGAGTGTTCATGTCGCGGTGGTGTTGCCATGGGCGCTCCGTACAGCTAAGGCTTGCCCATGTTCCGCCTCCTCCCTCTTGCCCTTCTGCTCCTGTGGAGTTCGTCTCTTTCCCAAGGAGCGGACCGGCCTAACATCCTCTGGATCACAAGTGAGGACAACAGCCCTTATCTCGGGTGCTACGGTGACGTGCAGGCCCAGACGCCCCATCTTGATCGATTTTCGAAGCAGGGGGTGAGATATCTCAACGCCTTTTCCTCGGCACCGGTTTGCTCAGCAGCGCGCTCAACGCTCATCACGGGAATGAATGCCTCTACGCTTGGCATCCATAATCACCGTAGCAGTGTGTCCGTGCCCGACGGGGTAGTTTACTACCCGCAGGTCTTCCGGGAGGCCGGCTACTATTGCACCAACAACTCCAAGACCGATTACAATATGTCGATCAAAGGGAAGCGTGCGAGTTGGAAGGACGTTGGTTGGCACGAGAGCAGCGGCAGAGCGCACTACAGGAACCGAAGGAAAGACCAGCCCTTCTTTGCCGTTTTTAACACCACCCTTTCCCACGAGGGCCAGACTACGGACAAGGCATACCGCGGGCGTATGAAGGAAAACCCGCCTCGGCGGGTCGTGCCGCCCGGCGAGGTAATCCTTCCGCCCTACCATCCAGATACCCCGGTCATACGGGAAAACTGGTCGCGCTACTTCGACAATCTTTTCCTGATGGATAAGTGGGTGGGCGACAAATTGCGCGAGCTGAAAGAGTTGGGCGAGGCGGACAATACCATTGTGTTCTACTACGCGGATCACGGCGGAGCCCTGCCGCGAGGGAAGCGCAACATCCACGATTCTGGATCGCGGGTTCCGCTCATCATTCGCTTCCCGGAAAAATGGAAGCATCTTGCCCCCGGCAAACCCGGGGGGACGTCCGATCACCTGGTGGCTTTTGTGGACTTTCCGGCCACCGCGGTGAATCTTTGTGGTCTTGAGATTCCCGAGATATGGGAAGGCCGACCCTTCCTTGGTCCTGGATCTAAGGAGCGTGAATTTGTCTATCTATTCCGTGGCCGGATGGACGAGCGCTACGACACCGTACGCGCGGTCCGCACCAAGGAGCATCTTTACGTGCATAATTTCTCCCCCCACCGCCCTCTGGGTCAGGCCTACACCTATCCCTTTCGCGTTCTTGCCAGCATGGGCTCCTGGTATGAGGCCTTCAGGGCCGGGAAATGCAACGACGTGCAGGCGCGCTTCTGGAAACGGAAGCATGCTGAAGAGTTGTATATAATTAAGGACGACCCCTTCCAGATTCGCAACCTGGCCGCCGACAAGGAGCACCGGGACGTGTTTAATGGTCTGCGAACGAAGTTGTGGAACGAGGTGTTGAGAACGCGGGACACGGGGCTGATCCCGGAGGGGATGTATGCCCGACTGTCTGAATCTGGAACTATTTACGAATTTACCCAGAGTGAGGATTATCCAGCCGATGAGGTCCTTACCGCTGCCAGCAAGGCCGTCCGTGGTGATTTGGGTCCAGGGTTTTCCTTTGTCACGAAATGTGCGCAGCATGAATCGCCTCTGATACGCTATTGGGGAGCAACGGGAGCACTGATGCTTGGCAAGGAAGCGGCTCCACTGATGGACGACTTGGTGAAGTTGCTCGATGACCCGGTGTTTGATGTGCGGGTAGTGGCCGCGGAAGCACTGGGCCATATCGGAGAGAGCGCGAAGATTCTTCCGGTCCTCGTCAAGGTTGTTAATGAGGGGAACGTCTATGAGTCGCTTGCGGCTGCTAACGCCCTGGAGGCGCTTGGACGAGACGGAGCGTTTCCCATGGCCACGATTAAGGCCGTGATGCCGAAAAAGGTGCGCGCTGAGGGGGCCCGGGTGGTGGAGGCGATTGAGAAGATCAGGTGATGGCCCTCGAGTCTCAGCATGAGGCGGACCCTGCTACTTCTTCCTCCTGCTCAAGTCCTGCAGGCGCAGTCCATTGGCAGCTACCAGTTCGTCGCAGCGCTGGCGTAATCTGGTCAGGGCCAGGGTATGAGCTTCGGTTTGCAATCGAGTAGGCAGGGCCGCCACATTGACCAGTTGCTGGGGGTCCTCTCTCAGGTTGTGGACAAATTCGAAGGGGGGCTTGTCCGGGCCGTCAACGAGGTAGCGGGCGTAGAGCCAGTTCTTGTCGCGTACTCCCTCCCAGTGCGGGATGGTCCGAGGAACTGCAATAAATTCACAGAGAAAGTCCTGCCGCCAGTCCTTCGGGGTGACGCCCTGGAGGATGGGGAGAAGGCTTCGACCGGTATGGCTTGCGGGCGCAGGAAGGCCAGCCAACTCAAGTATGGTGGAACCTAGGTCACTGTTAAGGGCCATTTCCTTCTGAACGACTCCGCGGCGGCCCTTTGGAGCGCGAGGGTCGAATACAATGAGCGGGACCCGCAGAGACTCATCATAGTGGGTCCACTTACCCGCAAATCCGCGATCACCAAGGTAAAAGCCATTATCTGCCGAGTAGATAATGACGGTGTTTTCAGCAAGGCCCTGGGCCTTGAGTTGGGCGACGAGGCGCCCCATGACGTGATCAATCCCGCTAAGCATCCGAAAGTAAGCACGCATATTGATCTGGTATTTCTCGGCAGTATCCCAGCGCCAGAAGAAGCGCTCCCGGTTGAGGGAGTTCTTGAGAAAGGCGGGTTGCGAATCATAGATGTCAGTACGATTGAGGGCGGGCAGAGGCATCTCCTGGTCATCGTAGAGCCCATCCATTACTCTTGGCCAAGGGAAGTGCCCAGCCCCTGGCCGCTTATCACGATCCTCGGCGTGCGTTGCATTAAATGAGATCTGAAGGCAAAAGGGTTGGTCGTTGCTCTGCTCCTTGAGGAAGTCGACACCCCAGTCGCCGAGGATCTGAGTGGTATGGCGCAGACTCCCGTCTGCCTGCTTCTTGAAGTAGGGATTGCGGCCCAGCTTGCGGCGGATATCCCACATGGCGACGGCGCTCTCCTTGCCGATGGCAACGTGCTCTTTTCCAAGATGGGCAGTGCGGTAGCCGGAGGCCTTGAGAAGAGCAAAGTAACTTGTCACGCAGAGATCGGGATTGAGGGGCCCGGGTGAGGATCGGTAGAGGTGGCGGCGTTCGTAGCAACCAGTGAAGAGGCAGGCTCGGCTTGCCCAGCAGGTGGAGGTTGTAACGAACGCATTTTCAAAGCGTACGCCCTGCGCAGCGAGGCGATCAAGGTGAGGAGTCTTGACCACGGGGTGACCAGCGCAGCCAAGGGTATGATTGCGCTGGTCGTCAGCGAACAGGAAAAGAATGTTGGGCTGACCCAGGCAGGAAGCTGGAAGGACGAGGCAAAGGAGAAGAGCGCGGAAAGGAGACATGGAGTCTGAGCGTGGTTGAAGATTGTCATTGGAGCGGGTCGCTCCGGAATTAAGGAAATCTCTTGGTCGATTTACTGTGTGGCTTTCTTCTTGGGGGTTTTTTGTTTTCGTGGCGCGCCACTCCTTGCTGGATCGGCATTTACTTGTGGAAGCCATCTGGCGAGCTCCTCCTTCACGGGCGCCAGTTCCTTGTTCGTAGCAAGGTTAGTCCATTCGTTGGGATCTTTCCGTAGATCGTAAAGCTCCTCAGACCCTTCATAATATCGAATGTAGCGATAATGATCAGTTCGGACGGCATGATTGTTTTTGCCATGGGTCGTAAGAGCGGGCCTTTGCCACTCAGCGTTAGGATTCATGAGAAGAGGGACAAGGCTTACCCCCTCGAGGCCTTCTCGTTTAGGCAAGCCGCAAAGATCGATAAGGGTGGGGTAGATGCTGAGTAGCTCTGCAGGGCGGGTACAACGCGTTCCCTTGTTCATCGCAGGTGCGGAGATGATGAAGGGCACTCTGGTCGCGCGTTCCCAGAGCGATTGCTTGGCCCAACGCTCTTTTTCTCCAAGGAAGAACCCATGGTCTGAGTAAAGGACAATTACCGTATTTCCTGCGTAGGGGCTTTCTTCGAGAGCATCCAGCAGGCGGCCGACTTGTTCGTCGGTCGAGCGCACGCAGGCCAGATAGGACCGTATCGCGTTCTTCCAGTGACCCCCTTTTACAAACCAATCATGCGTTGGCGCGGCAGGGGCAATAGTCAGCTCATTGACAATCTCAGGCAGATCATTTCGGTCGCCAGCCTTTATGGGAGGAAGGTTGACTTCAGCTTTCGGAATCTCTCGGAAGACTCGGGCTGGAGAATAGAAAGGAACGTGGGGCCGGTAGAAGCCGACTGCGAGGAAGAAGGGCTTATTATGACTAGCGGTAATTTGCTCGATGGCCCAGCTCGCGTCGGCGCGGTCTTGAAAGAAGTCTTCTTTGTAAGTCTGGGGCCCGAAGTCCCAGAGCCCCTTCAGGTCCTTGATGAGCCGGACGTCCCGCTCGAGGCGTTGCCCTGGGCGGGGACCTACGATGTCGAAGTCTCCCGGAGGGAGGCCAGAGCCATGGTAGATCTTGCCTGTTGTGAGGGTGAGGTATCCATTGGCGGCAAAATGGCGCGCCATCGTCACGTGATTTTTCAGAGCTGGAACAGTCCAAGGCCGGGGAGCGTTCATGTAGACCCCTGAAGTCGAGGGCCGCAATCCATACATGATACTGGTCCGGGAGGGATTGCAGATGGGGGCCTGACAGTGGGCGTTAGTGAAAAGTACTCCGTTCCGGGCGAGGCGATCAATGTGGGGCGTTCGAGTGTCTGGATGTCCCCCCAGACAGCCAACCCAGTCATTGAGGTCGTCTATGGCGATCAGAAGGACATTGGGTTTTCCTTCTGGGCTGGCTCCCTCGCACGGTTGCGCGAAAGGAAACGATAGCAAGGCGCACACGGAGGCGGTAAGGAGTCTATTCATTTGAGTTCAGATGTTTTTGGCCAGAAGTAATTCGAGCGTATCAAGAACCACGGATCATGCGGTTTCCTGTGATAGCCGCTACCCAAATACATTCAACCTGTCTTGCCGCTCTGACAGGGAGCAGGAGTCAGGGAGCCACCTT
>Ga0160423_10002490_pt1 | contig 15364 bp, 8 predicted proteins | sample CRUFie14St8metaG_FD_108191 | JGI IMG/M metagenome (GOLD analysis project Ga0160423, IMG submission 108191) | Marine microbial communities from the Costa Rica Dome - CRUD Field 142mm St8 metaG | ecosystem: Environmental > Aquatic > Marine > Oceanic > Photic zone | place: Costa Rica: the Eastern... | reverse complement strand
AATGACGAAACTGCCAATAAAGTGGCGAATGCGATCGTGGAGTTTTCGCAGAGGTATCTCCCGGCAAAAGAACTTACCAAAGAGGAGATTGTCGAAAGGAAGAAAGGTCAGGGAATTCGCGTAGGTGTTTATCAAGACATCGGATCGGGGCGGAGTTTGGTGGACCTTTTGGAGACGTTGAAGAAGTTCGACAATGTCACCGTGCAAAAATTGATGGCCGCTGATATTCAGGCCGGTGCCTTGGCTGATATCGATGTCCTGATCCATCCCGGCGGAAGCGGTGGGAAGCAGGGACGGAATTTGGGAGAGGCTGGTCGGGAAAAGATTCGGAGGTTCTTACATGATGGGGGTGGGTTTATCGGGATCTGTGCGGGCGCGTATCTTGCCTCGGCGGATTACAGTTGGTCGCTCGATATTCTCGATGCCAAAGTGATTGACCGGAAGCACTGGGCACGCGGGACGGGAACGGTCGTGATTGGTCTGTCGGAAGAGGGTTTCCTGAGGTCGGATCGGCAAGAGCTTAAGATATTTTATGGACAGGGTCCATTACTTGCGCCGGGTAACAAGCTGGACATCGAGGATTATCATGCAGTCGCGACTTTCAAGACCGAGATTGCCAAGAACGGCGCGCCCAAGGGGGTCATGGTTGGGACAACCGCGATCGCACAGGGAAAATTTGGACAAGGGCGCGTGGTTTGCTTCAGTCCACATCCGGAAATGACGGAAGGACTCGACGACCTCGTCCGCCAGGCCATCGAGCATGTAAGGAGACAGTAGCCAGAGTTTGAAAATTTCGTCCGCAATTCTCTATAACGAAACGCCGGTGGCGTAGATCAGTCCCTCCGTGCTGCGGATTTCAACCATTACGTTTTCGGGAAGCGGCTGATCAAGTTGAATTACGGAGAGCGCATTACCCTCTGACTTGTTGCGAGCTAGGGAAAGGTTGGCAATGTTGGAACCAGCTTTTCCGAGGATTGTGCCGATTGCTCCCACGATGCCGGGGCGGTCATCGTTTTTCACAATGAGAAAATCCCCCTTCACATTGATGTCGACGTAGAGCTTGTCAAATTCCACGACGCGAGGGGATTTGCCAATCACGGTGCCGGAAACGCGGAAGCTTTCGTTACCCTTCCTAAGTTCGGCTACCACGAGTTCGCTGTATTCGGTTTGCGCGTTGATGGTGGACTCGGTTGTGTTGAGGCCCATATCTTTGGCCACGGAAGGGGCATTGACGATGTTGACTTGACCGTCACTGCGAGCGGCCTCGAGGTAGGAGGTTAGCACGCTGCGGGATATGAGTGCAGTGTCTTTTTCGCTGATGTCGCCGTGATAGGACACGCGAAGGGAGTCGGGGTTGTCCATGCCGAGTTTGGCGAGGAGTTTTCCGAGAGCCTTGGCAATGTCGAGGTAAGGGCCGACTTCGGCCAGGGCCGCCGCGTCGGCTGATGGCATGTTGATGGCGTTGCGAATTTCGCCGGTGGCGCAGAAGTCGCGTATTTGCTCGGCGACTTGAATGCCGACGTTTTCTTGAGCTTCGTTTGTGGAAGCTCCGAGGTGTGGCGTGAAGGCGATGTGCTTGCCGAGAGTGAAGAGTGGGTGATCAGCTGAAGGAGGCTCGTCTTCAAAGACGTCTAATCCACATCCGGCGATGTGTCCATTATCGATGGAGGATTTGAGCGCAACTTCATCGATGAGGCCGCCGCGAGCGCAGTTGATGACGAGTGCGCCTTTGTTCATGAGGGTAAGGCGGTCGGCATTGAGAATGTGACGTGTGTCGTCGGTCATCGGAACGTGTAGCGTGACAACGTCGGCACCGGTGAGGGCTTCGTCGGGTGTGCTAGCGAGTTGCACTTTTAATTCATCAGCGCGTCCCTGAGTTAGGAAGGGATCATAAGCCACTACCTTCATGTTGAAGGCCTGTGCGCGCTTGGCGAATTCGGAACCAATGCGGCCCATGCCGATGACGGCGAGAGTTTTTCCGTTGAGTTCGATTCCCTGGTAAGCCTTTCGGGCTGCTTTGAAGTCGCCGGCAAGAACTCCGGCGTGACCGAGAGCGATATTGCGAGCCGTTGAGCACATCAGAGTGAAGGCGTGCTCGGCAGTGGAAATAGTATTGCCGGTGGGCGTATTCATCACGATCACGCCATGTTGATTGGCGGCATCACGGTCGATGTTGTCGACTCCAACTCCGGCCCGGCCGATGGCCTTGAGCTTGGATGCGGCGGCGAAGACTTCCGGGGTGACTTTGGTTTGGGAACGCACGACGAGGGCGTCATATTCACCGATGATCTCAAGGAGTTCATCCGGTGAAAGTCCGACTTTGAAGTCAGCAGTGATTTCGGGGTGGGCATTGAGAAGCTCAACACCTTTTTCGGAGATAGGGTCGGAAACCAGAACGCGGCTTTTCATAACACATAGGGCGGTAGCCCACCTGAGGGCTTCTGGCAAGAGTTGGCGCTTGAAAATCTCGCAGATGTCTGAAATGTCCTTCCTAGATGTGCGACAATCCGAATATGCGTGAATTCTCCTCCAAATTGCTCGACGGTCCCGATCGGGCTCCCAGCCGGGCAATGCTCTACCCGGTGGGCTTCGAGAAAGACGACTTTAAAAAGCCTAAAGTCGGCGTGGCCTCAACCTGGAGTCAGGTGACGCCCTGTAACTTTCACATTGATGGTTTGGCTAAGGAATCCGCAAATGGAGTCGATGCAGCAGGCGGGAAGTCAGTCATTTTCAATACCATTACCATTTCCGACGGGATTTCCATGGGAACTGAGGGAATGAAGTATTCTCTTGTGAGCCGGGAAGTTATCGCGGACTCGATCGAGACCGTTGTCGGTTGCGAAGGGATGGACGGCTACGTTGCCATCGGAGGTTGTGACAAAAACATGCCCGGTTGTGTCATGGCAATGGCGCGCATGAACCGTCCCTCGGTTTTTGTCTATGGTGGAACGATTCTTCCCGGATGTGCCACGTTGAAAGGCGAGGACAAGGATCTCGATATCGTTTCGGTGTTCGAAGCCGTTGGTAAACACGCCAGCGGCGAATATTCCGATGAGGAATTGCAGCTTGTCGAAGAGACTGCCATCCCCGGCCCCGGATCTTGCGGCGGAATGTATACCGCCAACACCATGGCGTCTGCCATCGAAGCCCTTGGCATGAGTCTTCCCAACAGCTCGGCACAAGCTGCTGTCAGCGATGACAAAAAGCGCGATAGCTTTGATGCCGGTGCCGCAGTGCTCCACTTGCTGGAGAAAGGAATTCGACCTCGCGATATCATGACTCGCGAGGCCTTTGAAAATGCCATCACGGTTGTGATCGCACTCGGTGGTTCGACCAATGCGGTGCTGCACCTTCTTGCGATGGCGCACTCCGCGGATGTAGAATTGTCCATCGATGATTTCACTGAGATCGGTAAGCGCGTCCCCGTGCTGGCTGACCTCAAGCCGAGCGGAAAATATGTGATGGCGGAATTGGTTAAGATCGGCGGAACGATTCCGCTCATGAAGATGCTTCTCGAAGCGGGTCTTCTCCACGGAGACTGCATGACAGTCACCGGAAAGACCGTTGCGGAAAACCTCGAGAAATCCGATATCGAATATCCTGAGGGGCAGGACGTCATTCGCCCCGTTTCCGATCCGATCAAAAAGGACAGTCACCTTCGCATTCTCTATGGCAATGTCGCTCCCGGTGGTTCGGTAGCCAAGATCTCAGGCAAGGAGGGTCTCAGCTTCCAAGGCCGCGCCCGCGTCTATGAATCCGAAGAGGCCGGGATGACCGCGATCCTCGACGGAAAGATCGAAGCCGGTGACGTCATCGTGATTCGTCGCGAGGGTCCCAAAGGCGGACCCGGAATGCGCGAGATGCTCGGGCCAACCGCTGCTGTCATGGGACGTGGACTTGGTGACTCGGTAGCGCTCATTACCGACGGAAGATTCTCCGGCGGAAGCCACGGCTTCGTGGTGGGGCACATTACACCTGAAGCCTTCGACGGCGGACCGATCGGTCTCCTCGAGGAAGGGGATACTATCACCATTGATGCCGAGAAGAACGAGATTTCCGTTGACGCTGACCTCGAAGCGAGAAAAGCCAATTGGACCCAGCCAGAACCGCACTACACCCGCGGAATCCTGGCCAAGTTCGCCAAGCTTACCACAAGTGCAAGTGAAGGAGCGGTGACGGACAAGCTGTAATTTTGATCAAGTGTTTCCCAACTCACAGGGGACTGATCCCCTGTGAGTTAGTTTTGGGGAAGGTGAAGAACTGACTGTGAATTGATGCGGATCTTTTTCTCTGTAAATGGGAAATTAGGACAGCGGTTTGAAATGTAGTCGAAAGCTTTGCTTTTGATAACCGCTAGTAGGTTACAGAGAGCAAGGATTTCGCACTGAAAGTGAAACTTTTTGCTACTTTTCAGAGAGGTCAATTCGTACGATCTCTTTATCATTTCTTGCGAAGATGGATTTCTGTGCGAAGGCGGGTTGGCTCCAGACGACTTTACGGCCCCAGGCTCCGTTGGTAGGGGCGAGAATGTGTTGGCGGCCGAGTTCCTCGTAGCCCTTGGGGGTGAGCTTGGCGAGAATGAGGTCGCCCATTTCGCCGAAAATCCAGAAGTGTTTATGGGCCTCATGGTAGACGAGAAAGGCGGAGCCGTGACGCGATTTTTTGGGAGAACCCGGAGCGAGGGTTGGCTTGGTTGTGCTCCAGAGACGGTCGCCATTTTCCATGGAGACGGCCATAAGCTTGCTGCTCTCGCTGTCGACTCCATAGATGACGCCCTCGAGTAGGTGGGGAGGTGAGTTTAGAGAATAGAGCGCGTTGGTTTTTGTGCCTCGCCAGAGGGCTTTGGCGGTGGGTTTTTTATCGTCGAGTTCGATCATGACGGCGGCGTTTTTGCCGGGGCCCGAGACAAAGAGTTTGTTTCCCAGCTTGCGGGGAACCATGCGTGAGATTCCGTAGACTGGTTCGAGCGGGACCGACCAATAGACTTTTCCGGTGGCTGGATTGAGAGAGGAAACTTCCCTGGGTGACCAGAAGAGGAGATGTTCGACCCCAGCGTGTTCGATGACGCGGGGAGGACAATAGCCTGCTTCGTCGGAGGTGAGGGCCTTCCATTTTTCTGCTCCAGTTTTCTTGTCGAAGGCAATGAGGACCTGTCCATCTCCTCCGGCGGTGGCGTAGACGAAATCTCCATGAATCAGGGGATGGGCTGAGTATCCCCAACGCGGTGGGCGGCATTTGTATTTTGCGCAAATGTCATGCTTCCAAATAATCTTCCCGGATTTGGTATCGAGGCATCGGAGGTGTCCCATCGTCCCCTGGAAATAAAGTCTTCCGTCTTGTATCGTGGGGGTGACGCGGGGTCCACCGGGATAGGAGACGGTGTAGGTCACTTCGTATTCGTGCTTCCAAAGCTCCTTTCCGGTTTCGGCGTCGAGGCAGAGAATGCGTTCCTTTCCGCTGCGAGGTGTGCCACCCTGGCCGACGCCATCGAACTCGCCCTCAGTGATCAGAAAATCGGGAACGTAGACTTTTCCATTGGCCACTGACGGCCCTGCGTATCCCCAATTGACTGGCGCGCGCCAAGCGAAGCTCAGTTTGGTATCGAGGTCTTTGCGGATTCCTTCTTCACGCCAGAGGCCATCACGCTCGGACCCAAGCCACTGCGGCCAATCGTCTGCGTGGAGGCTGGTGAAGACGAGGAAAGTTAGGATGGTCCATTTCATAGGAGGGAGAGTTCAAGATTAGAAATGGAAGTCAATTCAGAGCTGTGAGCGGAGCAATTTTCCATCAGTGAAGCGTGGCACTGCTTTGAGATAAGGCTTGTCGGGTGCGGATAGTGTTACCTTGAGTTTTCTATTTTGAGGTCCAGTCAAGGAGGGTTTTCTTACTCTGATCGAGAAGTTTGAGCTCTTCGATGATCGCTTTGCCAGGGCCGCTGGAGACATCGAGGCGGAGCTGGTGGAGGGATTTTTTGGTGTCGATGGTGATCCTGATTTTTTGGGGTGTATCGTCTCCGTTGACGGGGAAGGAAATGGGAGCGCCCTTGGGGAGAACGGAAGTTTGATTGGTGGTGAAGTAAAGATGGCCGGTGTCTTTGCTACCAGTGGTGAGCGTGAAGGAGAGAAGGTAGGGGCCTACGGGAGGTTTGGTAGTTCTGCGAAAGTCCATCGCGATGCCGGGATCGTCGCCAGTGAAGGAGAGATGGAGAGCGCTGTCTTTGCGAGTGAGTTTGGTGTTCTTGCGGGCGCGGATGGATAGTTTTCCTGTCCGACCTCCTTTTTTTTGCGTGCTGGTTGGTGGTTCATTGGCGTCTGAGAACTTGGTCCACTCGCGGTTTGCTTTAGGGTTGCTGGCGGCAGTGAGCTTGGTGTTAGCGATCTTCTCAGAATGGAGAACATTCCGTGAGATCTCCTGCCACTTGGTGATCATAGATTGAAGGCGTTTTGGTTCGGAGGCGGCGAGGTTGTTGAGTTCGGTACGATCTTCGGCAAGGTTGTAGAGTTCCCACTCCTGGCCTTTGAAATTTACTAATTTCCAGTCGCCATCACGGAGGCCGAAGTCTTTTGAGAACTGGAGGTAGAGTGGTTCGGGTCGGATGAAGCTGGTATTCTCGATGATCGGAAGGAAGGATACTCCGGAGACGGGACGAAGCTCTTTGGTGGGATGTTTGGAGGGGATAGTGCTTTTTGAAATTTCAGCGAGGGTGGGTAGGACATCAATGAGGTGGACCGCGGTGTCGATGACGGATCCGGGCTTGAGTTTTGTGCCAGCGGGCCAGTGGAGAATACCAGGGGTGCTAATTCCACCTTCGAATTGGTTTTGTTTATAGAAGCGGAAGGGGGCGTTGCGGGCCCAGGCCCAGCCGGTGGAGTCGGCGAGGGCAATGTCCCCGTTGGTGGGTTCAACATGGAGGAGGGGTTTTCTGCGGTCATACGGGCAGGCACCGTTGTCGGAGACAAAGAGGATGAAGGTGTTGTCGAGTTGCTTGTTCTTTTCGAGGTCTTTTATAAGGCGGCCGATTTCCTGATCAACGCGATCGATCATCGCGGCGAGGGTGACCATTCGGTTGATTTCGTAGCCTTGTTGCCAAGGGACGAGCTTGTCCCAGGCACGGATGTGAGGAGGACGTGGGCTGGCCTTGAGGTTTTTTGAGAGGATGCCGAGTTCCTTTTGTTTAGCGATGCGGGTGTCTCGAACTTTATCCCAGCCGGCATCGTAACGGCCCTTGTATTTGGCGTAGTCTTCTGGGAGGGCGTGGAGAGGAGCGTGAGGCGCATTGAAGGCGACGTAAAGATAGAAGGGGTCGTCGGCCTTGCGGGACTCTTCGAGGAATTTGAGAGCGTGATCGACTTTGGCGACGGTGGTGTAGAACCCGGTGTCGGGGACTTTCCAGGGCTTGCCGTTGAGTCGGAAGGTATTGTCTCCCTTGAAAAAATTGCAGGCACCAGAGAGATGGCCGAAGTAGCGATCGAAGCCGAAATCGGTCGGTTCTTTTTTGAGATGCCACTTGCCGGACATGGCGGTGAAGTAGCCGCCGTCGCGGAGGACTTCGGCGGAGGTGACGGCGTGGGAGAGGGCCACGTCACCGGCGGCGACGCAGTATTGTCCGGTGAGAAGCGAGACGCGGGAGGAATGGCACTTGGCGGTATTGTAGAATTGCGAGAAGCGGAGGCCGTTTTGTGCGAGGCGGTCGAGGTTGGGCGTTTCGATTTCCGAGCCGTAGCATCCGATATCGGAGTAGCCGAGATCATCGACCATGATGACGAGGAAGTTGGGCTTTTCCGCAGCGGAAAGACAAAGAGTAAGAAGAAATGTGAGAGAGATTCGAAGAATCATTGTGAATGAGAGGGTTTATGTCCTGCGAAAGTATCTCGATTTGGTCCGGATAAAACACAAAAAAGCCATGGCAGTCTGAAGAAATCGCCATGGCTTTTTGTGGATTGCCTGGGAAATCTATTCTTCGGTGACCCGGAAAAAGATCCTGCTTGATCCGGGGGCGGGATTGGCGAATGGTCCCGCAGTTGTCTCCAGTCCTGTTGATCGCAGGTCCTCTACCTCGTTGGAGAAGTCGACTAGATCGGTTGAGGAGAAAACGTAGTAGAAGCGACCCGGAAGGGTGGAGAATGTCAGGGTGAAAGTATCATCGTTCTTGTTGTGTGTGATATCCGTAATTTCCAGAGCAGCTTCTCCCGGTCCGACATCAGGACCCGCAGCAAAGCTATCGGAGACGGCGGCATCGTTCATGGCTCCGCGGTAGATACGGAACTCGTTGTAGTCACCATGGAGGTAACTGTCTGCGGTCCAGTTGGAGCGCCCCAGCCAGTTGTTGATGTCATTGATGTCCCGGGGAGTAAAGGTGGTGGTGCGCGTTCCCTGATTCACCCCGTCTCGATAGACGGTTAGCTGTCCACCGCCGTTGAGATCGGAAGTCCAGACGCCGACGAGGTGATACTCCTGGTCCAGGTTGTTGGCGTTTGCGAAATCGAAAGCCTCTTCGTCTCCGTCTACCGGACCGGTTCCACCACCCGGAGCCAGAGCGTCCAGGTTTTTGATGGTATGTCGTTGGGAACCAAGATTTGTTCCAAGGCTGGCAGAGCAAATGTAGTAATCCTGCCCCCGGGTGGCTCCGGTCAGAGTGGTGGTGATTTCACCTCCCTCGGAGGAGCCAAAGTCCCAGAGTCTGCCCCAGTTCGAAGTTGAGCGCAGAGTATACCAAACTTCGAAAGTGGTATGGTCCAGCGGGGAAAGCAATCCGTTGGGAAGATCGACGTAAGCAGCATCTGCGGTGGCTCCGTCACCCCCGGGTATGGCGAGAGTACCTCCGGTCCAATTTCCTCCTGAACCGACAACAATGCCGTTGGCTCCACCAATGAGATCAACAACCTTTGAGCCGGCAGCCGCCGGACCTGCAGGATCATCGAAAGTGTAACGATGGATCATGGTGGGAGAGGACGCTGCCGCATCGCGGGGAAGAAGCCCTTCCTTCAATTCGGGGCCGTCATTGATGCCGTCGCCATCCGTGTCGGCAATGTTGGGGTCGGAAGTCGTGTCGGTGACTTCGACTGCGTCGTTCGCTCCATCGCCATCAGAGTCTGGTTCGAGCGGGTTGGTGGAGTGAGTATTGATTTCTTCTCCATCCTTCAGACCGTCGTCGTCGCTGTCGTCGTCGTCTAGAATTGTTCCAGCCTCAAACTCTTCAAGGTTGGTGAGGTCGTCAGAGTCCTCATCGAGTCCGGCATCACTGGCATCATTTGGATCAAGAAAATCATAGAGGTCCTCGTAGACGGTTGGGATTCCGTCATTGTCTGGATCGTCGGTGAGATCAACCGGGGTATCCGGCCCGGCAGTGCGCGAGGCTGCGATCTGCGAACCATTAAGGGCCTCGTCATAGATTCTGAACTCATCGATGTTACCGTCAAAGTAGCCGTCGCCAGTCCAGTTGGAGCGGCCGAGCCAGTTGTTGACGTCGTTCATGTCGGACGCGTTATAGTTGGTCGCGATAGGTCCGCTGACAAGGACTCCATTGCGGTAGGTAGTCATGGTGCCACCGCCGGCGTTATCGTCCTCCCAGACAGTGGCGACATGATACTGCGTGTTCAGGGTTGAGACGAGATTGAAGTCGTTGTCGATTTCGGCGCCATTGACCGCAGCGATGCCAGCGCCGAGTGTTACGGCATCGAGATTTCTGACCGCAGTCCGCTGCTGGTTTACATTGCCGCCACGCATCGGCGCATGCATAAAGTAGTCTTGGCCCTGAAGGGCTCCAATATTTTGTCCGTTGTTTTCGCCACCCTCTGTTGAGCCGAAGTCCCAGACTCGCTGCCAACTATTGGTGGCGGACTCGAGCGTGTACCAAGCTTCAATAGTGACGGTCGGGTTGGCTGAAAGGATACCGTTTGGAAGGTCGACGAAGGCTGCGAAGGAAGTGCCTCCAGCCCCACCGGGGAGGTTGATGGCAGTTCCGGTGAAGGTCGCCCCATCACCGATGACGACTCCGTTTGCTCCACCGACCGAATCGGTGATTCCAGTGGTTGCAGGAGCTCCCCCAGCGGTGTCATTAAAGCTGTATCGGTGGATAAGCTCTCCTTGGGAAGGAAGAGGGTTGGAGATGGCCAGGATTGAAATAGCACTGGCATATGCCTTGGTTTGAAATCTCATGGCTATGGCTTTTTCTGGTTTTACCCTTACAGCGTGTCAGAAGTTTCGAGCATTGCCTAGGGCGATGGCGACAGACTCGTGTAAAATCACGACAACTTTTTCCGTTTGGCTATTGCGCAGGTTTCTCCAATCTCATGCTCTTTGCTCTGGGTAGCGATCCTCTCGCTCGACCGATCGAAGCAAGCTCTAGCGTGCTGATGGTTTCGGTGGAAGGTGTGGAATATGCTGCGATTTAATTTCGTCGTGGTATATCTGCCTCCAATATCACTGTTTGGGTTGAGCTCAGCTTGGATCTCTTGGATTGATCCGGGACCACGATTTCTCATTCAGTGAGCGACAATGGAGACGGAACGGAGACCGTTACAACTGGTGCAGTCGATCCAATGTCTGGGGCAGAGACTTAGTTCTTCAGGGTGAGAGTGAGCTTGAATTAAAAGAAGGTTCGTCTCATGCGGTTAACCCAAGAAAAAGAAGCCCGCGAAAAAGCGAAATGATCGGAACGGGAAATCCTATTTTTGAAGTTGTCGAGAAGATCCTTGATCGCCCATGGCTTTCTTTGCTTGGTCGAGGAGGAAGGTGAGCGCCTTCTGGTGCTTGGAGTTTTTGAGGAGGTTTTTCTTTTCCATTGGGTCGCTGGCAAGATTGTAGAGCTCTCTGGGTTGGAGCTTTTGTTCCCACGCGAAGGTGTGGTCGAGAAAGAGTTTCCATTGGCCGGGCTGGGGAGCTCCGTTGGAGCGGATGGCTACCCAGGCGCGTTCTTTGTTGTTGGCTTTGGACGCTTCGTTGTGGTCGTTGGGGATGACGGGAATACGGGGAGAGAAGGGTTTTCCTTGCATGGCGGCAAGTTGGCTGACGCTGTCTTCGGCACCTCGACCGTTGCCAGTGAGTGGCGGTAACGGTTTGCCGAGGATGTCGACGGTAGTTGCGTAGATGTCGTTGAGACCAAGAAGACGGCTGCTATCCCTCCCGCCGTTTACTCCGCCGAGAGGCCAACTAGCGAGAAAGGGAACGCGGTGTCCGCCTTCGTAAACCGAGCCTTTGTTGCTGCGGAGAGGGCCGGTGAATTGCTTGTCCCTTCTCTCGGCACCGTTATCGCTGGAGAAAATGAAGAGAGTGTTTTCAGCGAGCTTTTTCCCGGGGCGCCGTGGGTCGTCGGTGGTGGCGAGGTATTTGCGCAGGCGACTAACGAGGACGTCGTTTTCGTAAATAAAATCCTGGCGGACGCTGTTACAAGGTGATCCATCCTTGTTTCGACTCGCTCCGATAATCTGTTGGTCGCCAAGTTTTTTATCGGGGGTGTAGGGGCCGTGATTGATGTGGGAGGCGAAGTAGAGAAAGAAGGGTTTTTTTTTCGCGTTGGCGGAGTCAAGGAACTCGCGACTTTGAGTGTCGAGAATCTCTCCGATTTTGTTGAGAACGTAGGAGCCGTCGAGTTGTTTGCCATTTTTGGTGGCGCCGATGATTTCCCGACCATGGATCCAGCCGGGGCCTCGGGCTTGGTTGGGCGTGTTCGCAGCACCTTGTTTGACAGCCTTGCTTGGTCCTGAGGTTCCGTGACTGCGGGAGAAGCCGTGGAAGAAATCGAAGCCGTGGTCGAGCGGTCCGTCGAAAATTGGTTTCGTGAGGTCGGCGTCCAACCAAGCGTCGGCGGGTTGGCCCTCTGAGTTATGGTAGGTGAGCCCAAGGTGCCACTTGCCGACCATGCCGGTGGTGTAGCCGTGATCGCGGAGGAATTCCGGGAGAGTGACGCGTTCGCGTTCGATCAGGGGGTCTCCCTGAACGCCGAAAAGAACCCAGCTTTTTAGGTGAGTGCGCCAGCAATAGCGTCCGGTGAGCAGAGCGTAGCGGCTGGGGGTGCAACGGCTGGAGGGGGAATGGGCGTCGGTGAAGCGAACGCCGTCTGCTGCGAGTTTTTCAAGAGCGGGAGTGTGGAGCTGGGCTTTGTCGGAGTTACCTGACCAGGATTGGTAAGCGCTAGTGTCGCCCATGCCCATGTCGTCGGCGAGAAAGACGACAATGTTGGGCGAAGGAGCTGCAAATCCCACGTTAGTAATGAGGAATATGAATAAGGTGGCGGGGAAAATATTCATGGCTTGTTTGGGAGTGAAGTCGTCAGAGCTATTCGTGGTGAGCGTTTTGCTTACCGGGTTTTAGATTAGGTCGGGATCGATGAGTAGACTAGTTGCGACCGGTAAGGTAGGATTTGAAGATCAGTCCAGCTTTTCTGAGTAATAATCCCTCTGCTCCTTCGGTTCCACCAGGTTGCATGGGTGAGACAGTATCGGCACGGGCAGGTCAAGGCAAGCCGACGATGAGTAGATTGGCTCAGAGCTTGCCTGGAATGAGGTGCTCGCGTCTCGATGTGTTGTTGAAAGGAGCACTCGATTTGAAGGTCAATGATAGGAATAAAGTCCGAAGAGAGTAAAACTTCGTCATCTCTGATGATAAGTGCTGATTGCGTAGGGGAGAATTTTCAATAGACTAGTTGTAGAATGAATATAGCGATCCTTACTCTCTTTTTGCTGTCATTCTCGGGTGTTGCTTTGGCAGCAAGTAAGCGTCCGCTCAAGTTAATCGTGAACGGAAAAGACGCCGGTATTTTGCCATTTCCGCCCACCGGCGATTGGAAAAAGTGGGGTGATCTGACCAGTCCGGTGACCTTAACGAAGGGGGAGAACAAAATCACCCTCCAAATGAATGGTGCCAGTGGAGGGAACATCGATCATCTTCAGGTGGTTGAGCCGTGGTGTCGGGTTGGATCTTGGCGTTCTCCGGGGAATAATCCTTGTTCCCGATGAAAGATTTATCATTGTCGGGGCATGATGCATATTCGTCTTGCTGGTTTATTTGTTGCCCTCTCGGTTGTAAGCGCCTTGGGCGTGAAGCCCAACATCATCATGATCATGGCCGATGACATGGGCTACGAAACGGTGGGGTCGAATGGGTGTGAGGACTACAAGACACCAAACATTGACACGATCGCAAAGAGCGGGATGCGTTTCACCAATGCCTTTGCCAATCCGATTTGCACTCCTTCGCGGGTGAAGTTGATGACGGGGAAATTCAACGTTCGGAATTACACCCAGTTTGGCTACCTCGATCATGATCAGAAAACCTTTGGAAATTACTTTCGCGATGCGGGATATAAGACCTGCATCTCGGGAAAGTGGCAACTGGGGAATGGAAATGAGGGGCCCGCGCATTTTGGTTTTGATCAATCCTGCCTCTGGCAATTGAAGAAGGGAAATAGCCATACCATCGACGGCAATAAATACGATAGTCGGCACACCAGTCCTGATCTGACCATAAATGGAGAATACAAAGAGTTCCGAAATGGTGAGTTTGGTCCGGATGTTTGCGTTGATTTCATCGAGAAATTTCTCGATGAAAACAAAGACGATCCTTTCTTTGTATATTACCCCATGATTCTCCCGCACTGTCCCTTCGTTCCAACTCCGGGCACGCCAGATTACGATCCCAAGTCACCGGGGAGCCCGAGTTACAAAGGCAACGCTAAGTATTTCAAAAATATGATCGAGCACGTTGATAAGCTGGTGGGACGTATCGTTTCCAAAGTTGATGCTCTGGGATTATCCGAAAAAACCTTGATCGTGTTTACGGGTGATAATGGCACGGATTCGCCGGTTGTGACGTCCTGGAAGGGAAAGAAGATCGCAGGAGGAAAAGGGAGGGGAAATCATGACAGCGGAGTTCGCACGCCATTCTTTGTGACGATGCCGGGGACGGTGCAAGCTGGGAAGGTGAGCGATGAGTTGGTTGATTTTGCCGACCTATTACCGACTTTCTGTGAGTTGGCTAAGATTGATTTCTCTGCCGATAAGAATCTCGATGGGGTTAGCTTGTTGCCAAGCTTAACGGGTAAAGGGGAGCGTGAAAAACCATGGTCCTATTTATTCTACAGTAGGAATGACGGTTCCAGGCAAGCTTCCTCGGTGGTGGTGCGGAATGCCACGCATCTGGTTTTTCGAAAAGGTGGTCCGACGAAGGAGGTGCAGAGTTTTAACTGTTCGACTCCTTTTGAAAGGAAGCTTCATGAGATAAAAAATCAGAGCGAAGAGGATCGTAAGGTTTATGCCGAGCTGACCAAGGTGATGACGGATTACGATGCTCGTTTTCAAAGTGAACTAAGCGAGGAGACGGTGGCGAAGTGGCAGAGGAAGAGGAAGAAAAAGTAGGAGTCCGGCGCTTTCAAAATTTCACGTTACGACAGAGCGATGCAGATGCGATTCAAGCTAATCCTTTTTTTATTGTTGGTTTTGGCGCCGGTGTCGGCAGCCAAACCAAATTTCGTTGTCATCTTTATCGATGACATGGGATACGGAGATATCGGGCCCTTTGGTTCCACGGAAAATGACACGCCTCACCTTGACCAGATGGCGAGGGAGGGAATGAAGCTAACGAGTTTCTATGCAGCACCTGTTTGTTCGGCTTCGCGCGCGCAACTACTGACAGGAAGCTATGCTCCCCGGGTTTCCGTGCCTGGTGTCTTTTTTCCTGCAGGTCGTAATGGCCTGAACCCTGATGAAAAGACGATCGCGGATTACCTGAAGGGATTGGGTTATGCGACGGCTTGTGTGGGAAAATGGCATATTGGTGACCAAGTTGAATTTCTTCCGACAAGACAGGGTTTTGATTCCTATTTTGGAATTCCTTACTCCAATGACATGCAGCGAAACTCAGCCGAGACGGGTAACCGGGTGACGCCGCTGATGCGAAATGAAAAAGTTGCGGAGTTGTTGGAGGACGAAGGGCAGCGTCGCGTGACCCGCGAATATACCGGTGAAGCGGTGGCTTTCATCAAACGTGAGGCTAAGGCGGCGCGTCCCTTCTTTCTCTATCTTCCGCACACTGCGATGCATGTGCCGATTTTTCCCCATGAGGAGTTTGTCGGTTCGTCGCGCAATGGAGTTTATGGGGATTGGGTCAAAGAAGTGGATTGGAGCGTTGGGGAGGTTCTCAAGGCATTGAATAGTACGGGTGTCTCCGAAGATACTCTGGTGATTTTTACTTCTGACAACGGGCCTTGGGCGTCGAAAGGAAAAATGGGAGGAGTCTCTGGTCCACTCCGCGGAGCCAAAGGCGGCACCCTTGAAGGAGGAGTCCGGGTTCCCACGATTGCCTGGTGGCCCGGACGGATTAAAGCCGGCTCAGCGAGTGATGCCGTGACCGGGACGACCGACTTGTT
>Ga0160423_10002488_pt1 | contig 15369 bp, 13 predicted proteins | sample CRUFie14St8metaG_FD_108191 | JGI IMG/M metagenome (GOLD analysis project Ga0160423, IMG submission 108191) | Marine microbial communities from the Costa Rica Dome - CRUD Field 142mm St8 metaG | ecosystem: Environmental > Aquatic > Marine > Oceanic > Photic zone | place: Costa Rica: the Eastern... | reverse complement strand
TCTGGAGGTTCAGGAGTAGTTTCATATAATTGTATAAATGGAACATGCATTGACCCAGGAAATGGTACTGGAGTATTCTCTTCATTGTCTTTATGCTTAAATAGTAATGATTGTTTTGTTCCTGTAACATATAATTGTGTTAACGGGTCGTGTGTTGATCCGCTTACCGGAAACGGTTTTTATAGTTCATTGGCAGATTGCGAACAAGACTGTAATATAATTTTACCAACATATAATTGTATTAATAATACATGTGTTGATCCTGGAGATGGTTCAGGCTTTTATTCTAGCTTACAAAATTGCCAAACAGTTTGTGGAACAGGGGTGCCACCAACATATAATTGTTTAGGTCATGCATGTGAAGATCCGTTAGATGGAACAGGTCAGTACTTATCACTAATCGATTGTCAATATGATTGCGGAACTGGTTCAGGATCAGGTGGAAGCGGAAAAAACAAACCAAAAAATAAATCTAAAAAAAAGAATCCCACAATTTTTTAGACTTATTTAATGTACAATTACCTGACTAATTATTTAATTCACAACAAAAGAATTTTATTACTACTAGTACTTTGTGTTTTGTCAAGATTATGTACGACTATCTTTTATATTGAGGATATAGATAGTTTGAGGTTTGCTTTGTCTGCTATATACTTTGACATCACAGATTCAAGACCACATTTTCCAGGATATCCAATCTTTTGTTTTTTGTTACAAAAAATATATTTTTTGATAAAAAATATTGGTTTAACCTTTTCTATAATTGGAGGATTTTCAATTTTTACAATAATTTTATTTATAAATAAAATAATTTTTGAACTAAAGGTTCCTAATACAATTTATACAACACTATTAATTGCTATTAATCCATTGCTTTGGCTAATGAGTAATAGATATATGCCTGATTTAATGGGGCTAGCATTATTAACAATTAGTTTATTTTATTTAATAAAAACAATAAAATATAATTATAAAATAAATTTTATATTGTTGGGAGTTTTTTTGGGTTTTCTAGCAGGCGTTAGATTATCGTTTATACCTTTTTTTCTACCAGTTATTTTTTTAATTAAAAATAAAAACTTTAAATATATATGTTTGTATTTTGTTTTATCGATCCTTATTTGGCTAATTCCTCTAGTGTATATTACAGATTATAAAAGTTTTTTAAATATTTTCATAAACGACTTTAATGGTCATTTTTTTAAGTGGGGAGGTACAGTTTTTAGTAGCAATGTTCCTTATTATAATAGATTCACAAAAATATTTGAGTTTATTTTTGTTGACGGTTTTTCTTTTTGGATGGAAGGTCGAAATTGGACAACAATTATAAATTCAATTTTTATTTTGATTTTTTTAACCATTCTAATTATTGATAAAAGAAAAAAAATAAAAGCTACGCTAAAAAAAGAATACTTAATAATTTCGATGTGTTATGTAAGTTACTTTATTTGGATATATTTTTTCCAAAATATAAGCTATAAATCAAGGCATATTATTGCCTATATTCCACTAGTTGCAGTATTTTTTTCTATTTCTTTAAATAATTTAATAAACAAGAATACATTAGCTAAAATATTTGTATATGTTTTTATTTGTTTTCATTTATATATTACATTAAATTTAACAGCACAACATAAAAATCAAAGTGCAATTAGTCAAATTAACTCATTGATTTTAAATATAAAAAGTGACAAAATAGTAGTAATATCTGATGGGCTCAAATTATTTTATTGGAGTAAATTAGTTCCTAAAGATAAGGTGAAATTTATTAATACTAAAAAATTAAGTACAGAAACTATAGTTGAATATTATAATTTAAATTATACAATATTAAGCACAACAAAACTTTATCCTTTAGCACAAGTTAACTATCAGGAGATTGATTTTTATCATAATCCTTTTGTGAATAGACTTTGGAGTCATTTAACGATTTATAAATATGAGTAAATATACTATAATTGGTGCTGGACCAGCTGGTCTATCAATCGCATATTATTTAAAAAATAAGAGAATAAAATTTGAAATTTTTGAGTCATCAAAGAAAGTTGGAGGGAATTGTATTACAATTAAGCATAATGATTTTTATTTTGATTCAGGAGCCCACAGATTGCATGATAAAGACCCAGAAACAACTCAAATTTTCAAAAATTTACTGAAAGAAGAATTAAAAGAAATTAATATTCCAAGTCAAATATTTGTAAAAGAAAAGTATGTTGACTTTCCAATATCTCCTTTAAACCTTTTGAATTTTTTTGGATTAAAAACTTTTTTGATTGAAGGTATAAAAGTCTTTATAAAAAGCTTTACAAAACATAAGCAATTAAATAATTTTTATGATAATGTAGTGTCAATATATGGATTAAAAATAGCAAATCTATTTCTAATAAATTACTCTCAAAAATTATGGGGATTAGAAGCAAATAGATTGTCAAATGATATTTCAGGTAAGAGATTGAAGGGATTAAATTTTAAAACATTTATTTTGGAATTTATTTTTTCAAGCAAGGTAAAAACAAAACATTTAGATGGATCTTTTTTATACCCAGATTATGGAATAGGCACTTTATTTGATAAGCTAGCAACACAAATTGGTACAAGAAAAATAAAAACCAACTGTAACGTAAAAAAAATTAATCATGATAACAACATTATTAATTCAATTGAAATTAATAATAAGTTATATCCTATTTCTAATTTAATATCTACAATGCCCCTAGACAAATTTATTTTTAGTTTAAGTCCATCACCGCCTCAGCGGATTATTAAATTAACTAAAAGTATTAAATTTAGGAATCTTATTTTAGTTGCTGTTTTTTTAAATAAAAAGTCGATAAATAATAATGGGTCAATTTATTTTCCATCTTCAAAATATCCTTTTACCAGAATTTATGAGCCTCGAAATAGAAGTAAACTAATGAGTCCGTTAAATAAAACATCTCTTATTGTTGAAATACCTTGCTTTAGTAAAGATCAATACTGGTCTATGCAAGAAAATCAAATATCAAAAAAGATTTTAGATTTGTTAATTGAAATTAATTTCTTTTCAAAGTCTGAAATTATAAGTTCAAAAACATATAAAATAAATAATGCATACCCTGTGTTGGAACTAGACTTTGATAAAAAGATAATTGAATTGAGAAATTATCTTAAGAAATTTAAAAATCTAAAAATTAGCGGTAGAAATGGCTTATTTTCTTATTCGCACATTCACGATCAATTTATTAATGCTAGAGAAATAGTAAATGAATTAAATTAACTTACTTAGTTTGCCAATCAAAGCAAATCATATTCGAACTAGCTTCTTGTATATTTGAGCAGCTATCTAATCCGTAGTGAGAACAATTTGAGCATGATGAATTTCTGTTAATTGCAACTTTGTATTTATGACTGTCACATAAAGTGGTAATATCAACATGCTTATCATGTTTTTGACACATGAAATTTTTAGTTAGATTTTCACAATTAATGCAAGAGTTTATTTGTTTTAAATTCATAATTATATGTTTTCTTTTTTTTATTTAACGTAAAAGTAATTAAAAAGTTTCATATAATAAACTGTAAATTATTAATAATCAGTAATTTATATTAAGAACAAATAAAAATAAGAGTTTTGGTTAATTTCAACGTAGTTATTAAAAAGATGTGCTAAACAAATCAAATTAAAATAATTTTTAAATTTGAATATTAAAAGAAAATTAGATTAAAATGAAAAACGTCTTAATAGTTGTTGTTTTAATAACTTGTTTAATATCATGTTTAGATTCTCCAAAAAAACATGAAATAAAAACTATTATTCTTTCAAAAGCATCTGCAAATTATATAGATTGGATTGAAGATGATAATATTGTAATCATTGATGCTTATAGAACAAAAAATACGGATAGTATTTTGCTTTTAGCAGACGGAATAATTTTAACCGGAGGAGAAGATATAAACCCACTTGAGTATAATGATACAATTAATCTTAAAGTATGTGGCCCTATAGATCATAGAAGAGATACATTAGAAAGAAAATTGTTTAATTATTCATTAGAAAACAATATTCCTTTTATTGGTATTTGTAGAGGTATGCAAATGATGAATGTAGCAAGCGGTGGAACATTATATGGTGATTTGCCAACAGAGTTAGGTAATAAGGTAATACATAGAAACAATGGAGAAGTGATGCATGATATAGTTGTCCAAAATCAAAGTTCCTATTATGAGAGCTTAATTTTTCCAGATGAAATAGATACTTTTTTAGTAAACTCATGGCATCATCAGGGACTAAAAGATATTGCTAATAATATTCAAATAGTAGCAAAATCATTTGATGGTTTACCTGAAGCAGCTGTAATGGATACGTCAATTCATTCATTTATGATTGCTGTACAATTTCATCCTGAAAGACTACCTGCTGAAAACTCCATAGCACTAACTATGAGGAAAGGGTTTTTTAATTCAATTTTTAAATAAAAGCCTATTTTCTTTGCATATCTTTGCTGTTAAATGAGCAGTAGTAAAAAAACAATATTGATAATTCTTGATGGCTGGGGTCATGGAAACAAGAAAAAATCTGATGCAATTCATCATGCGTTAACACCATTTATTGATTCTCTGTATGATAAATATCCTAATTCTGAGCTTAAAACAGATGGAGTGCATGTAGGTTTACCTTCAGGACAAATGGGTAATTCAGAGGTGGGTCATTTAAATATTGGAGCAGGAAGAATTGTTTATCAAGACCTAGCTAGAATTAATAAGGCTTGTGATGATGGTTCGATTGACACAAACCCAACAATTATTAACACATTTAATTATGTCAAAGAAAATGGCAAAGCACTTCATTTAATTGGTTTAGTTTCTGATGGAGGAATACATTCACACCTGAAACATTTATATAAGTTATGTGAATTATCAAATCAGCATAATATTGATAAAATATATATCCATGCCTTCACTGACGGAAGAGATTGTGATCCTAAAAGCGGAAAAACTCACATTGAAAATTTAGAAAAAAACATGTACAACGCAAAAATTGCAACACTTTGTGGTAGATATTTTGCTATGGATAGAGACAACAGATGGGAAAGAATTAAGTTAGCATATGATATGATGGTAAATGGTGTTGGTGAGCGAACATCAAGTATTAAAAATAGTATACAGTTTTCTTATGATAATGGAATAACTGATGAATTTATAAGACCTTTGGTACATGTGGATAGTAATAATGAAAAAGTTGCAAAAATCAATGATGGAGATGCTGTAATATGTTTTAATTTCAGAACAGATAGATGTCGGCAAATAACACAAGTTCTTACTCAAAAAGATATGCCAAAATTTAATATGAAGCAACTTCCGTTATATTATACTACAATGACAAATTATGATAAATCTTACAAAGATGTCAATGTTATTTTTAATAAAAACAATATAGTTAGTACTCTTGGTGAAATATTAGAAAGGAATAATTGTTCCCAACTGCGAATCGCTGAAACTGAAAAATATCCACACGTAACTTTTTTCTTTTCAGGTGGAAGAGAGAAAGAATTTAAACACGAAAAAAGAATAATGATTAACTCACCGAATGTAGCAACTTATGATATTAAGCCTGAAATGAGTGCTGACAAGGTTGTTGATGCAGTCATTAAAGAAATTAATCAATCAACTATAGATTTTATTTGTTTGAATTTTGCAAATCCTGACATGGTTGGCCACACAGGAAATTATGATTCAATTATTAAGGCAGTAGAAAAAGTTGATGACTGTACTCAAAAAGTTGTAGAATCAAGTTTAAAAAATAATTATGCCGTATTAATTATAGCAGATCATGGAAATGCAGATTTTGCTTTAAATAATGATGGATCTAGTAATACTGCCCATACAACAAATCCCGTCCCTTGTTTTTTATTAGGAACAAAATATAAAGATTTAAGTAATGGTATATTAGCGGATATTGCACCAACGATTTTACACGTAATGGGCTTAAAACCAACTAAAGAAATGACCGGAAAATCACTGATAAAATAAAATTATGGACTATATTAAAAATTATATAAATAAAAACAAAGATAGGTTTACAAGTGAGTTAATTGAATTATTAAAAATTCCTTCTATTTCTGCCGACCCTAAATATAAAAAAGAAGTATTTTTTTGTGCAGATGCAGTTGCTCATTCTTTGAAAAAGGCGGGGGCAGAAAACATTGAAATTTGTAATACAGACGGTTATCCAATTGTATATGCTGACAAAATAGTTAATGATAAACTACCAACTATTTTAATATACGGTCATTATGATGTTCAACCACCAGATCCTTTAGAGCTTTGGGATTCTGGACCATTTGAGCCTGTAATTAAAAAAACAGATATTCATCCAGATGGAGCCATATTTGCAAGAGGAGCCTGTGATGATAAAGGACAATTTTATATGCATGTTAAGGCATTTGAATTAATGATAAAAACCGAAACACTTCCATGTAATATTAAGTTTATGATTGAAGGTGAAGAAGAGGTTGGTTCAGAGAATTTAGGAGATTTTGTTAGAAATAATAAAGAGAAATTAAAAGCTGACGCTATTTTAATTTCTGATACGGGCATAATATCAAATGATACTCCCTCCATTACAACCGGTTTAAAAGGATTGAGCTATTTAGAGGTAGAGGTTACAGGTCCAAATAGAGATTTACATTCTGGTCTGTATGGAGGAGCGGTTGCTAACCCGATAAATATATTATGTGAAATGATAGCTAAAATGAAAGATGAAAAAAATCATATAATAATACCTGATTTTTATGAAAATGTTGTAGAACTATCAGATATAGAAAGAAAAGAAATCGCTAGAGCTCCATTTTCTTTGAATAAATATAAAGACGCATTAGACCTTTCAGATGTTCATGGTGAGAGTGGTTATACTACAATGGAAAGAACTGGTATAAGACCCACGCTAGATGTTAATGGAATATGGGGTGGTTATACTGGAGAAGGAGCAAAAACAGTTATACCGTCAAAGGCATATGCAAAAATTTCAATGAGATTAGTGCCCAATCAAAGTGATTTTGAGATAACAAAAAAATTCACAAAATACTTTAATAGTATTGCTCCAAAAAGTGTCAAGGTTAAGGTTAGACCTCATCATGGAGGAGAACCATATGTTTCTCCAATAGATTCAATTGCATATAAAGCGGCAAGTGAAGCCATGCAAACAACTTATGGAAAAAAACCTGTTCCAGTTAGAAGTGGAGGTAGTATACCAATTGTTGCATTGTTTGAAAAAGAATTAGGTTTAAAGTCAGTTCTTTTAGGATTTGGTTTAGATTCTGATGCTATTCATTCGCCAAATGAACATTATGGAATTTTTAACTATTTAAAAGGAATAGAAACAATATCTCATTTCTTTTTAAACTTCGTTAAGTACAAAAAGTAAATATTAATTTACAATTACTAAAAAATAGTTCTTTTTTCCTTTTTGAATTAAAATATATTTCTCATTCAATAGGCTATCAGCAGATAAACTATAAGTTTCTGTGATTTTTTCTTTATTAACTGATACTGCATTACTATTGATCATTCTTCTTGCATCTCCTTTACTATTAAAAATTTGTGTTTTTACTGATAAAAAATCTAATAATGTTGTTTTTAAATCTGATAATTTTACATTAAATTGAGGAACTCCTTCAAATACAGCTAAAAATGTTCTTTCATCTAATTTTTTTAAATCATCTGTGGTTGAATTTGCAAATAAAATTGATGACGCTTGTTGCGCTTTTTTTAATTCATCAACTGAGTGAACGCGAACTGTAATGTCCTCGGCTAGTGACTTTTGTAATAGCCTTAGATGAGGGTTTTTTTCATGTTCAGAAATTAAATTATCAATTTCTTTTTTTGAAAAAAGAGAAAATATCTTTATATAATTTTTAGCGTCTTCGTCTGTTGTGTTTAGCCAAAACTGATAAAATTTATAAGTAGAAGTTTTGTTTTTATCTAACCAAATATTTCCATCTTCTGTTTTGCCAAATTTACCACCATCAGCTTTTTTAATTAATGGAGTTGTAACGGCAAAGGCTTTTGCTTTAGCTTTTCTTCTAATTAGTTCGGTGCCTGTCACAATATTGCCCCATTGATCAGATCCTCCAAGTTGAACTTTACAATTTTTATTTTTCCAAAGCCAATAAAAATCGTATCCCTGAACCAATTGATATGAGAATTCAGTAAAACTCATCCCAGATTCTAATCTACTTTTAACAGAATCTTTAGCCATCATGTAACTAACAGAAATATGTTTTCCAACATCGCGAATAAAATTGATAAAATATTCTTTTTTAAACCAGTCATAATTATTTACAACTTCTGCTGAACTATCGCCACAATTAAAATCTAAAAATTTCTCTAATTGTTTTTGAACACATGTCAAATTATGATTAATGGTTTTTTCATCAAGTAAATTTCTTTCTTTACTTTTCCCCGATGGATCACCAACCATTCCTGTGGCGCCGCCAATCAAAATGATAGGTTTATGTCCATTATTTTGTAAATGAACTAAAATCATAATCTGTACTAAACTACCAATATGTAATGAGTCAGCCGTTGGATCAAATCCTATATATGCTGATGTCATTTCACTTAAAAACTGTTCTTCAGTACCAGGCATAATATCATGAATCATGCCTCGCCATTTTAGTTCTTCAATAAAGTTCATTTTAATACTTTTTTCAAAAATATATATAAATATTATCTTTTTTACACCTATTTAAAATAAACTAACAACTAATAGTATCTTTGTGTTATGATTTTTGTTACAGGAGGAACTGGTTTAGTAGGGTCTCATATCTTAATGAGATTAATTTTGGAAAATAAAAAATTTAAAGCTCTAAAAAGAAGTACTTCATCAACAAGTATTTGTAAAAAAGTTTTTAAATTTTATAATTTAAGTGATAAATTTTCGCAAATAAACTGGGTAGAGGGAGATATAAACGATATACCTTTTTTAGAAGAAGAAATTAGGGAATGTAATTTCATTATACATGCTGCTGCTATGGTTTCATTTAATCCACGAGACATAAGTATAATGAACAAAGTAAATATTGAGGGAACTGCAAATATCGTTAATGTAGCACTAGATAATAATAATATTAAAAAAATAGCTTACGTTAGTTCAATAGCAACGCTTGCCAGAGAAAAAAAATCTAAAATAATTAATGAAAGCAATTATTTTGAAAATACTGGAACAGAGAGTAACTATGCAATTAGTAAATTTTATGCAGAGCAGGAAGTTTGGAGAGCATCCGCTGAGGGGGTAGATGTTGTAATAGTTAATCCATCAGTTATTTTAGGTCCTGGTGATTGGTCTAAAGGTAGCTCCCAGATGTTTGAAAAATCGTATAATGGTTTAAGTTTTTATACTGAAGGAGTTACGGGATTTGTTGATGTTTTAGATGTTTCAAAAATAACAATTGATCTTTTATTTTCAGAAATTGTTAACGAAAGGTTCATTGTAAGCAGTGAAAATTTATCGTACAAACATTTTTTTGAAAAATTAGCCATCGAATTTGGTCAATCAGCACCAAAATTTAAAGCGAGCAAATTTTTAAGCGACATTGTTTGGAGAATAGAGATGATCAGATGTTTTTTCACAAAAAGTAATCCTCTTATTACAAAAGAAACTGCAATCTCTTCAAGAAGAAAATCTTATTTTTCTAATGAAAAAATTAAGAATGCACTTGGATATAAATTTATTAAAATAAATTCTTCAATAAAAAAGTATTGTAAGTTTTTTATTGATGATTTAGATTAGATTGTTCTTTTAAAAGACTATCTATAGCTTGCGAATAGATAATTAAAAGTTTTTCGGGTTCAGATAAATAATAGTCAATAGCTTTTGTAAAATCAGTTTCAGTAATTTTATATTTCATGTATATTTTATTATAGCTTTCAGATAGATCATTTTTTGCCTTTTCAATATTAGTTTGTTTAGTTAGCTCATACTTAGCTTCTGCAAGTTGAAGTTCTTTAATAATATTTGAAAATTTATTTTTAGGGATTATTGTATTGTTTTTTAAAGAAGTGTTTTCTTGATTACAAGAAAAAAGTATAATCAAAAGGGCAATTACATGTGCTTTCATAAAACAAAGATAAATATATTGTATTTAAAAATAGTAAATACGTATATTTGTCAAATATTAATCAAATAATCTAGATATTATGAAAAAGTTAAATTATTTGTTTGTTGCCTTAACTCTATTTGCATTCATTTCATGCGGTGGTGGAGGTTCAACAAATGCAACTTCTGAAGAAGCTGCTCCTGCAGAGGCAGCACAAGAAGAAACTGTTGAAGAAGTAGATACTGCTGCTACGACAGAAGAGCACGATCACAGTCACGACCACGGTCATGACCATGACCATGATCACGAGCATTAATCATTGATCAAAATAAAAAGACAGCTAAATAGCTGTCTTTTTATTTTCTATTAAACAATATTCTTTTTCCTTTTTTTGATTCGTCAAAACTTCCGTATTGATATGCTAGGTGACCATTTACCAAAGTATGTGTAACTTTTGAGTTAAAATGTTGTCCTTCAAATGGGGACCATTTACACTTGTACAAGAGATTACTTTTATTTACTTCCCAACTTGAATTTTTATCAACTAAAACTAAATCTGCAAAATAATTTTCCCGTATGAAACCTCTTTTTTCAATTTGAAAACATATTGCAGGATGATGCGACATTTTTTCAACTACTTTTTCTAAACTAATCTTTTGTTGTTTGACAAGCTCTAGCATAGCGTTTAAAGCATGCTGTACTAATGGACCACCAGAAGGGCAATTCAAATAAGTGTTGTTTTTCTCCTCAATCGTATGAGGCGCATGATCAGTTGCTATAACATCAATTTTATTTTCAATTAGTGCATTTAGTAAAGCATCTCTATCACTTTTATTTTTTACAGCTGGATTCCATTTAATTAAAGCTCCTTTTTTAGCATAATCACTTTTTTCAAACCAAAGATGATGAATACAAACTTCGCAAGTAATTCTTTTTTTATCAATAGTCACATTATTTTTAAATAGTCCTAATTCTTTTTCTGTTGATATATGAAAAACATGAAGTCTAGTATTGTATTTCTTAGCTAAGTCAACAGCCATTGATGATGATTTGTAGCATGCTTCTTCGCTTCTTATTTCTGGATGTTTGCTAATTGGTATGTTTTCTCCAAATTCAAAAATTGCTTTCTGCGTATTATTTTTTATTGTCTCTTCATCTTCACAATGAACAGCAATTAACATTTTAGAATTTTTAAATATGTTTTCTAAAGTTTTTTTATCATCAACTAACATATTACCAGTTGAGGAACCCATAAAAATTTTAATCGCAGCAACATGCTTTGGATCTACTTTTAAAACCTCTTCAATATTATCATTTGAAGCTCCCATAAAAAAACTGTAGTTAGCAAGCGATCTTTCTTTTGCTATGGAAAATTTATTTTCTAATAATTCAAGTGTTGTAGCTGGCGGATTTGTGTTTGGCATCTCCATAAATGAAGTTATTCCTCCTGCAACGGCAGCTTTACTCTCTGAATATATGTCAGCTTTATGAGTAAGTCCTGGTTCTCTAAAATGCACTTGATCATCAATAATTCCAGGTAAAATATACAGCCCTTTTGCATCAATTATTTTATCAACTTTATCTGTTATGTTTTCTTCTATTTTTGAAATGTATTCACCTTCAATTAAAATGTCTAGTTTAGAAATTTTATTTTCATTTACGACGGTGCCATTTTTAATTAAAGTTTTCATTTATATTATCGGCTCCAGTTTTTAAAAAAACTTTTTAGTTTCATTTGAATAACACCAAAAAATGCTTCAAAAAATATTCCACCACTCATCTTTGAAGACCCCAGCGTTCTATCAGTAAAAATTACTGGTACTTCTATAATTTTATAATCATATTTCCATGCTTTAAATTTCATTTCTATTTGAAATGCATAACCAACAAAAGAAATATCATCTAAATTAATTGTTTCTAAGACAGCTCTTCTGTAGCATTTAAAACCTGCAGTTGAGTCATGAACAGGCATACCTGTAATGAACTTGACATATTTTGATGCAAAAAATGACATTAAAAGCCTAGACATTGGCCAGTTAACAATATTTACCCCTTTGACATATCTAGATCCTATAGCAACATAACCACCTTCATTTTTGTTTGCAGAATATAATCTGATTAGATCATCAGGATTATGAGAAAAATCTGCATCCATTTCAAAAATGTATTCATATTTTTTGTTTAAAGCCCATTTAAATCCATGAATATATGCTGTTCCTAATCCTAACTTTCCAGTACGCTCTTCAATAAATAAAGTTTCTTTATATTCAGTGATTAGTTTTTTAACAATATCAGCGGTACCATCAGGTGACCCGTCGTCAATTATTAATATGTGAAAGTTCTTTTCTAAGCTAAAAACTTTACGAATTATATTTTCAATATTTTCTTTTTCGTTGAACGTTGGTATTATTACTAAACTATCTGACATGTAGCAAAAATATATAATCTAGTTAACAAAATGATTATTGTACATTTTTTTTAATTTCTTTAACTACATTTGGATCTATTAATGTGCTTATATCACCTAAATTTTTATCATCATTATTTGCAATTTTCCTAAGTATTCTACGCATGATTTTACCAGATCTTGTTTTTGGTAGATTTTCTACAAATTGTATTTTATCTGCTTTCGCAATTGGACCAAGGTATTTAGTGATAATTTGATTAATCTCGTTTTTTAATTTTGTCTCGTCTTTTGGTTTTTGATGACAAATAACATAGGCATATATTCCATTTCCTTTAACTGGGTGGGAAAATCCAACAATTGCTGTTTCACAAACATTTTTATGTTGATCAATAGCACTTTCAATTTCAGCAGTTCCTAAATTATGGCCTGACACAATCAAAATATCGTCAACTCTTCCTGTTATTTTATATCTACCCTTTTCGTCTCTAATACAACCATCTCCAGTAAAGTATTTATTTTTAAATGTTGAAAAATATACAGATTTAAATCTATCATGATCATTATAAATGCTTCGAGCCATTGATGGCCATGGATACTTTATACATAAACTTCCTTCTTCTTTATTAGATGTTATTTCATTTCCATTTTCATCCATTATACAAGCTTGTATTCCAGGTAATGGAAAAGTAGCATAAGTTGGTTTACTTGGCGAAATACCTGCTAAGTTTGAAATCATTATACCTCCAGTTTCGGTTTGCCACCAAGTATCTACAATGTTAGCTTTCTTTCCACCAATTTTTTCATTGTACCAAACCCATGCATCATAATTTATTGGCTCTCCGACTGTTCCTAAAACTCTTAAAGAAGACAAATTGTAAGGTTTAACATATTCATCACCTTGAGCCTCTAATGTTCTAATAGCTGTTGGGGCTGTATAAAAAATAGTGACTTTATATTTTTCAATAATTTCCCAAAATCTACTATAACTAGGATGTGATGGAACACCTTCAAACATAATTGTAGTTGCACCAGATAATAAAGGACCGTATACAATATATGAGTGTCCAGTAATCCAACCTATATCTGCCGTACACCAATAAATATCATTTTGTTTATATTGGAATACATTTCTAAAGGAATATTCTGCATAAACCATATAACCAGCTATTGAGTGTTGTATACCTTTTGGTTTTCCGGTTGACCCTGACGTATAGAGTAAAAACAATGTATCCTCTGCTTCCATCGACGTGGCATTACAATCGTTAGAAATATTTTCCATTTCCTTGTGCCACCAAACATCTTTTTTATTATTAAAATTTATTTTATTTTGAGCTCTTTTTACAATAATACACTTCTTTATTGAAGGTGTTGTTTTCGTTGCTTGGTCTGCAATTTCTTTTAAAGGAATAATTTTTTCACCTCTAAAGCTGCCATCAGAAGTTACAAGTATACTACATTTTGAATCATTAATTCTATCAGATAAAGATTTAGCTGAAAATCCAGCAAAAACAACAGAATGAATAGCTCCAACTCTAGCGCATGCAAGCATGGCAATTGTAAGCTCAGGTACCATTGGCATATAAAGACAAATTCTATCACCTTTTTTTACATCATATTTTTTTAAAACATTTGCAAATTTACACACCTCTTTATGAAGTTTATTGTATGTAATATTTTTACTTGGTTCATTTATATTATTTGAGATCCACTTTATTGCAATCTTATTTCCATTTTCACCAAGATGACGATCCAAACAATTTTCGGTGATGTTAAGATATGCGCCATCAAACCATTTGATTTTTGCTGTTTCAAAATTCCAATCTAGTACTTTTTTCCATTTCTTTTTCCAAATAAAATGTTCCGCTTTTTCTTGCCAGAATGACTCGGGAGAATCAAGACTTTTCTTGTATTCTTGAAGATATTTTTTAAAATTATTAATGGTTTTCATTTTATTTAATTGTTAAATTCAAAATTAAACTTAATTTAATATAATAACTAAAATTATATTTATGATTTTTGTAAATTAGCGACACCAAAACAATTAATTATGAAACATTTATTACTTAGTATATTCTGCCTACTTTTACTAAAAACTTCTGCTCAAGATTGTTCTGAATTGTTTTTTTCTGAGTATTTAGAAGGATACGCACAGAACAAAGCACTTGAAATATATAACCCAACCAGTAGTAATATTGATTTGAGTCAATATCAAATTGAGAGATACTCGAACGGAAGTACAAGTAGTGCCGCTGGTGGTATCACTGTATTATCAGGAACTATTGCCCCAGGAGATGTCTTTGTTATTACGAATGGAGACACAGATACCTCAGGTCAATTCGGATTTATTGATCCAGTTTTATTTGCTAAGGCTGATTTTTCTGAGCCAAATGGTTCGTATCCTACACCTTTACATATGAACGGAAATGATGCTATTGTATTGATGAAGGGAAGCCAAGTAATTGATGTGATAGGTCGTGTTGGAGAAGATCCAGGTGTATGTTGGACTGATAATGCTGCTTCGGGCTTTGTTTCAGGAACATCGGCTACGGGTTTTAATCCTGGAACATGGTATACAACTGGACAAACATTGATTAGAAAATCAACTGTCAAGGTTGGAGATGATGTAGCTGTCGATTTATTTAATCCAAGTCTTGAATGGGATACTTTGCCTCCAACTGACTGGGCTAATCTGGGCTCTCATACATGCGATTGTAACACGAGTTCAAACGTTAGTGAAAAAATTAAAAATATTAATTTTTCTATATATCCAAATCCTGCTATTGAATCAGATAATTTTAGAATAAAATCGAATTTCGCTATTAATGAAGTTAATGTTTATAATATTTTATCAGAAAGAGTAATATGTACTGATAAAACTAATTTTTC
>Ga0160423_10002486_pt1 | contig 15377 bp, 8 predicted proteins | sample CRUFie14St8metaG_FD_108191 | JGI IMG/M metagenome (GOLD analysis project Ga0160423, IMG submission 108191) | Marine microbial communities from the Costa Rica Dome - CRUD Field 142mm St8 metaG | ecosystem: Environmental > Aquatic > Marine > Oceanic > Photic zone | place: Costa Rica: the Eastern... | reverse complement strand
TTCTATATTTAAAAGATTTTGAATAGCTCTACCTTTGCTTGTTTTGCTTCCTTCAGGAACTTCAAAAACTCGCATCCAAAAACATTTACCTTTTTCAGTGAAAATCAATAGGTAATTATGATTTGTTGCTACAAATAATTCTTCTAAGAAATCTTTTTCACGAGTAGCAGAACCTTTAGAACCCATTCCGCCTCTGTTTTGTACTTTGTATTCTGCAAGGCTTGTTCTTTTGATGTATCCAGCATGTGATATAGTAACAACAACTTCTTCGTCTGGAATTAAATCTTCAATGCGCATTTCATTTGCTGAATATTCAATTTGTGATCTTCTAGAATCACCATACTTTTCACGAATATCTGTTAGTTCATTTTTAATTATATCCATTCTCAATGATTCTTTATCGAGAATGTCTTTTAAATTTGAGATTAATTTCATGAGATCATCAAATTCACCTCTTAATTTGTCTTGCTCCAATCCAGTTAACTGACGAAGTCTCATTTCAACAATAGCTTTTGATTGGATCTCAGTGAGTTTGAATCTTTTAATAAGTTTTTCTCTTGCTTCTTCAGGGCTTTTTGAAGCTCTAATTATTTTTATCACCTCATCAATGTTATCAGATGCTATAATTAAACCTTCTAATATGTGAGCTCTTTCTTCCGCTTTTTTTAATTCATATTTTGTTCTTCTTACTACTACTTCATGACGGAATTCCACAAAGTTTGCGATTAATTTTTTTAAATTGACTAACTCTGGCTTGCCTTTTACAAGACATATGTTATTAACTGAGAATGAGCTTTGTAATGGGGTGTATTTAAATAATTTATTTAGGACTACATTTGGAATTGCATCTCTCTTTAACTCATAGACAATTCGCATACCCTTTCTGTCAGACTCGTCTCGAATGTCAGAAATCCCGTCAATCTTTTTATCATTTACGAGATCAGCTGTTTTTCTGATCATATCTGCTTTATTAACTTGATAGGGGATTTCTGTAACAATAATGACCTCTTTTCCAGACTTATCTTCTTCAATTTCAGCTTTTCCTCGCATCACAATTCTTCCTCTACCTGTCAATAAAGCATCTCGAACACCTTCATAGCCATAAATCGTTCCACCAGTCGGGAAGTCTGGAGCTTTTATGTGTGTCAATAATTCTTCGTCATCTATTTCATTATTATCGATGTATGCAATTGTTCCATTAATTACTTCTGTTAAATTGTGTGGAGGCATGTTGGTTGCCATACCTACTGCAATTCCACTTGCTCCATTAATTAAAAGATTAGGTATTTTAGATGGTAATACGGATGGTTCAGATATGCTATCATCAAAATTAGGGACAAAGTCAACAGTATTTTTATCAAGATCGCCGAGCATTTCTTCTGATATCTTTCTAAGTCTAGCTTCTGTATATCTCATTGCAGCGGGGCTGTCTCCATCAATTGATCCATAGTTTCCTTGTCCATCAACTAGTGGATATCGTAGAGACCATGGTTGTGCCATTCTAACCATAGTATCATAAACTGAGCTATCTCCGTGTGGGTGATATTTACCTAATACTTCTCCGACAATTCTTGCTGATTTTTTATATGGTTTATTGGAGTATACACCTAGGTCTTGCATTCCATATAATACTCTTCTGTGAACAGGTTTAAAACCATCTCTAACATCTGGGAGGGCTCTTGAAACAATTACTGACATTGAATAATCAATGTAAGCGGATTTCATTTCATCTTCTATGTTAATTTGTATTACTTTTTCACCGTCTGCCATCTTTACTTTAAATTATTTTAACATTAAAATCTATAAAAAATAGAAGCTTCTAAATTAGTTAATTAAACAATCTTTTTTTTTCTTTTGCAACTGTATTTACTAACAAAAAACTGTGGAAAATTGAGAAATAAGTAAACTTATTAACAATTTTATTCGTTTTATATTTGTAAGTGATTAAAAATCCTCATTTTTACAACACAATAATATATTTTTTTACTAAAACCCTTTTAATTAGAATATGGAAGCTAAGTTTTCTCAAAGAGTTAAAGATGTTATTAGTTATAGTCGTGAAGAAGCTTTAAGATTAGGTAATGATTTTATCGGAGTTGAGCATCTACTTCTTGGTTTGATAAGAGAGGGTGATGGAAAAGCTATATTACTTTTGAACGAATTTCAATTAAATTTAAAGATGATTCGAAAAGAACTTGAGCAGAATCTAACAAGAAACACTGGGTTTGTAAATCAAAATTTATCAAATATACCCCTAGTAAAACAAGCAGAACGCGTATTGAAATTAACATATTTAGAAGCCAAACTATATAAGAGTTCAACTATTGGAACTGAGCATTTATTACTTTCAATTTTAAAGAATGAGGATAATGTTGCCTGTGGTATATTAAATAAATATGGTATTATATACGATAGTGTTAAAAATGAACTACAAGGGATGAAAAATAAAGATATTGAATTTCGAGCTGATTTCCCTGAAAGTAAGCAAGATGATGAGTCAGAGGGTTCATTTTCTTCATCTAGAAAAAAAGTTGATTCTAAATCAAAAACTCCAGTTTTAGATAATTTTGGTAGGGATTTAACATCAATGGCTGATGTTGGTAAACTAGATCCTATTGTAGGTCGTGAATCTGAAATTGAACGTGTTAGTCAAATTCTTTCTCGTAGAAAGAAAAATAATCCAATACTTATAGGTGAACCTGGAGTTGGTAAAAGTGCTATTGCTGAAGGTTTGGCTCTAAGGATTGTGCAACGCAAGGTTTCTAGGGTGCTCTTTAATAAAAGAATAGTTTCCTTGGATTTAGCTTCTTTAGTGGCAGGCACTAAATATAGAGGTCAATTTGAAGAGAGAATGAAAGCTGTTATGCAGGAAGTTGAACAAAATCCTGATGTTATTCTGTTTATTGATGAAATTCATACAATTATTGGTGCTGGTGGTGCTTCCGGGTCTTTAGATGCTTCAAATATGTTTAAACCAGCATTAGCAAGAGGTGAAATGCAAGCAATTGGAGCTACCACACTTGATGAATATCGTCAACACATTGAGAAAGATGGAGCACTTGAGAGAAGATTCCAAAAAGTAATAATTGAACCTACTAGTGTTGATGAAACAATTCAAATTTTAGAAAATATTAAGGAACGTTACGAGGATCACCATTCTGTAACTTATAACTTAGATTCAATCAAAGCTTGTGTAACATTAACTGAACGTTATATCACTGACAGGCATCTTCCAGATAAAGCTATAGATGCTTTAGATGAAGTCGGTTCTCGAGTACATTTAAACAATATTAGTGTTCCTAAAGAGATACTAGATATTGAGAAAAAAATTGAAGGCTTAAAATCTGAAAAGAATGAAGTTATTAAGTCGCAACAATATGAAAAAGCTGCTGAACTTCGTGATGTTGAGAGAAAATTGATTGATGAACTTCAGATCGCAAAAAATAAATGGGAAGAGGATTATAAGTTAAATAAAGTTCCGGTCACTGAAACTCATGTTGCTGAAGTTGTTTCTATGATGTGTGGTGTTCCTGTAACTAGAATATCTGAATCAGAAACTGGTCGATTAGCTTCTATGGCTGATGATATAAAATCAAAGGTTATAGGTCAGGATGATGCTATTGAAAAAGTTGTTAAAGCGATACAGAGAAATCGTGCAGGCTTAAAAGATCCTAATAAACCTATAGGTTCATTTTTCTTTTTGGGGCCAACAGGTGTAGGTAAAACTCAACTAGCCAAAGTACTTGCGCAATATTTGTTTGATTCTCAAGAATCTTTGATTCGTATTGATATGTCAGAGTACATGGAGAAATTTTCTATTTCTCGTCTAGTTGGTGCTCCTCCAGGATATGTTGGTTATGAAGAAGGAGGGCAATTAACAGAGAAGGTTCGACGAAAGCCATATTCAATTATTTTATTAGATGAAATTGAAAAGTCTCATCCTGATGTGTTTAATCTTTTACTTCAAGCATTGGATGATGGACATATGACTGATGGTTTAGGTCGTAAAATTGACTTTAAAAATACTATTTTAATCATGACCTCTAATATTGGTGCTCGTCAATTATCAGATTTTGGTACAGGTGTTGGTTTTGGTACTAAAGCTAAATCTATGCAAAAAGATGAACACTCTAAAAGTGTGATACAAAAAGCATTAAGAAAAGCATTCGCGCCCGAATTTTTAAACCGTATTGATGACATGATTATTTTTAACTCTCTTTCTAGAGAAAATATTCACCATATCATTGATATTGAGCTTTCTAAATTGTATTCAAGAATATGTGACCTAGGATATTCAATTAAAATAACTGACAAAGCTAAAGATTTTATAGCTGAAAGGGGGTATGATGAAAAATTTGGTGCAAGACCTTTAAAAAGAGCTATTCAAAAATATATAGAAGATCCGCTAGCAGAGGAGATAGTCAAGTCACGTTTAAATGAAGGTGATTCTATTCAAATTGATATGAAAAGTGATGATGCTGATTTAACTATAAATGTTTTACAAAAAGATAAGAAGCAAAAGTCAACAAAAAAGAGTAAAACCTAAGTGAAGATCATTTTTTTGATCTGTAATTTTTTAATACTTCTCTTACGCTAGAGTATTTATCTAATAAATCTTTTGCCTCTTCTTGTGTTGCATCTGTAGATTCCTGAATCATCTTTATACCACGTTCTAATAGCTTATTGTTGCTTAATTGCATATCTATCATTTTATTTCCTTTTACTTTACCCATTTTAATCATTAAACTAGTGCTAATCATATTTAGTATTAGTTTTTGAGCAGTTCCGGATTTCATTCTTGTGCTTCCAGTTAAGAATTCTGGACCTACAATTACTGTCATTGGGAATTTAGCCTCTTTTTCAATTGGGTTATTTGGATTACATGTAATTGATCCTGTTAATAAACCGATTTTATTAGCATGCTTTAGTCCACCGATGACATATGGAGTATATCCTGAAGCAGCAATACCAATAACGGTATCTATTTTTGATAAATTAAATTTTTTGAGGTCTTTACGGGCTCCATTAATATCATCTTCTGCAAATTCAACTGCCTTTCGAATAGCAATATCTCCTCCCGCTATAAGACCAACAACTAAGCCTGAATCAACTCCGAATGTTGGAGGGCATTCACTGGCATCAAGTATTCCTAGCCTACCGCTAGTTCCTGCTCCAATATAAAATAGACGTCCACCTTTTTTCATTCGTTTATAACATTCATCTATAAATGCTTGAATCGAGGGGATAATTTTTTGAACTTTATATGCAACAGTAATATCTTCACTATTTATTGAATTTAAAAGTTCTGTTGTTGATTTTAATTCAAGGTTTTCATGATTAGAAGTAGATTCGGTTATATTCATTATACTAAGTATGCTTTTTGATTTGATTTATCAAGTACTACTTCTACACGCTCTTTTAATGTTGTTGATAAAACAAGTCCAACAAAATCAGCTTTAATTGGAAATTTGCGATGTTTTCTATCTACTAAAGCAACAGTTTTTATAGCTTTAGTTCGTATTTTTAAAATCTCAGTCAATGCATATTGCATAGTTTTTCCTGAATTTAAAACATCATCAACTAGAATTGTAAAACCATTTTCTATTGAATTTACATCAGAAGAAAACTCTATTTTTTTGGATAAGGGTTCCGATTTATTTATAATGATTTCAAAGTTGTTCACTTCTATGTTAGAGTTTTCTTTAATTATTGATGATAATCTATTTGCAAGAATAACACCATTACCAACTATGCCAATAATATGTATTTTTTTTTCTTTATAGCTGTTTTCAATAATCTGATGAGCTAGTCGATTGATCTTTTGCTCTATTTCTTTATTAGAAAGTATTTTTTGCATAATCTATATAATTAAAACTAATAATTTAGTTTAATCAAAAATAATCTCTTTTTTTTTTATTGTTATAATCTTCTAATGATATATCTGATGAAAGTTATTCACTATTTATGTTAAAAACATTATAAAAAACTATTGTAAAACAATATAATCAATGCTATTTTTTTATCTAGATTTGCATTCAATTTAATACTTAATTTAACTATTAGTTCGAACGTAAAAATTTAGGGTTGTATGCCAAAAGATAATTCAATTAAATCTATACTTATTATAGGAAGTGGTCCAATTGTTATTGGTCAAGCTTGTGAATTTGATTATTCTGGTTCTCAAGCATCGAGATCTCTTAGAGAAGAGGGTATTGAAGTAACATTAATTAATTCTAATCCAGCAACGATAATGACAGATAATGTTGTTGCTGATAATGTTTATTTAAAACCTCTTGAACCAGATAGCATAATAGAAATACTTCAAAAACATGATATAGATGCTGTTTTACCAACAATGGGTGGGCAGACAGGTTTAAATTTATGTATTAAGTGTGATGAGATGGGAATTTGGGGTGATTATAATGTTAAAATTGTTGGTGTAGATATTAAAGCCATTGAAATTACTGAGAACAGAGAAGCTTTTAGAGATTTAATGTTATCTATTGATGTTCCTATGGCTCCTCAAGAATCAGCAAAATCATTTCTACAGGGTAAAGAGATTGCTCAAGAATTTGGTTTCCCTTTATGCGTTAGAGCTTCATATACTTTAGGTGGTGCAGGAGCATCTATTGTTCACGACCCTAATGACTTTGATACTTTACTTGAAAGAGGATTACAACTTTCTCCGATTCATGAGGTTATGATTGATAAAGCTCTTTTAGGATGGAAAGAATATGAACTTGAATTATTAAGAGATTCAAATGATAATGTTGTGATTATTTGTTCTATTGAAAATTTTGATCCAATGGGTGTTCATACTGGTGATTCTATAACTGTAGCTCCAGCAATGACCTTGTCAGATACTACGTTTCAAAAAATGCGAGATATGGCAATTAAAATGATGCGTTCAATTGGTAATTTTGCAGGTGGATGTAATGTTCAATTCGCTGTATCTCCAGATGAAAAAGAAGATGTAATTGCAATTGAAATTAATCCTCGTGTATCCAGATCATCAGCTTTAGCTTCTAAAGCTACTGGTTATCCAATTGCTAAGATTGCTTCAAAACTAGCACTCGGATATAATCTAAATGAATTAAGTAATCAAATTACAAAGACAACATCAGCTTTGTTTGAACCAACTTTAGACTATGTAATTGTTAAAATACCTCGTTGGAATTTCAATAAATTTCCTGGATCTAATAGGGAACTGGGTCTTCAGATGAAATCTGTTGGTGAAGTAATGGGTATTGGTAGATCTTTTCAAGAAGCTTTGCAGAAAGCCTGTCAGTCGTTAGAGATAGGTAGGAATGGTCTAGGAGCAGATGGTAAAGAATTAACTAATCAAGATAAAATACTTCATAGTTTAGAAAATCCATCTTGGAATCGTTTATTTCATATTTACGATGCAATGAAATTAGGCATTCCATTCAAAACGATTCAAGAAAAAACAAAAATAGATAATTGGTTTCTAAGACAAATTGAAGAAATGATTAAAATGGAATCAGAGATTCAAAAATTCACTCTAGAATCATTACCAAAAGAGCTATTTTTTGAGGCTAAACAAAGAGGATATGTTGATAGACAAATTGCTCATTTATTGAGGTGTTTAGAATCTGAAGTATATAAAAAGCGTGAAGATTTTGGAATTAACCGTGTGTATAAATTAGTTGATACATGTGCGGCTGAATTTGAGGCTAAAACACCATATTATTATTCAACGTTTGAATATGAAAATGAAAGTATTGTTTCAAATAAAAGAAAAGTTGTTGTTTTAGGTTCTGGACCAAATAGAATAGGTCAGGGAATTGAATTTGATTATAGCTGTGTTCATGGTGTTTTAGCAGCTAAAGAATGCGGTTATGAAACAGTTATGATTAATTGTAATCCTGAGACTGTTTCAACAGATTTTGATACAGCTGATAAGTTATATTTTGAGCCAGTTTTTTGGGAACATATTTATGATATTATTAAACATGAAAAACCTGACGGTGTTATCGTACAGTTAGGGGGTCAAACTGCATTGAAGTTAGCAGAAAAGTTAGAGCGTTATGGTATTAAAATTTTTGGAACTAGTTACAATGCATTAGATTTAGCAGAAGATAGGGGACGTTTCTCTAAAGTTTTAGAAGAAAATAATATTCCATTTCCTAAATATGGAGTAGTTGAAAGTGCTGAACAGGCATTAGCTCTTTCTGATGAATTAGGCTTTCCTTTGTTGGTAAGACCTTCTTATGTTCTTGGAGGTCAAAAAATGAAAATAGTAATTAACCGTGATGATTTAGAACACCATGTAGTTGATATATTGAATGATATGCCTAATAATCAAATTTTATTAGATCATTTTTTAGGGGGTGCAATTGAGGCAGAGGCAGATGCTATTTCTGATGGTAAAGATGTTTATATTATTGGTGTTATGCAGCATATAGAGCCAGCTGGAATTCATTCAGGTGATTCATTTGCTTTATTACCACCATATAATTTAGGTGATTTTGTAATGCAACAAATCGAAGATATTACTAAAAAAATTGCCATAGAACTTAAGACAGTAGGTTTAATTAACATACAATTTGCAATTAAGGATGATACTGTATACGTAATTGAAGCTAACCCAAGAGCATCGAGAACAGTTCCATTTATAGCAAAAGCGTATGATGAACCATATGTTAATTATGCTACAAAGTTAATGCTAGGAGATAAAAAGATTAAAGATTTTAATTTTAAACCAAACAAAAATGGTTATGCAATTAAAATACCGGTTTTTTCTTATGAAAAATTTCCTGAAGTAAAAAAAGAGTTAGGACCAGAAATGAAGTCTACTGGTGAAGGAATATTTTTTATTGATTCATTAAAAGACCCTTATTTCCTTAAAATATATTCCGAAAGAAATATGCATTTATCTAAATAATTCTATTTATTTAAATGTTAATTTGAATGAATTAATTTATAAACTATGAATATTAAATCATTTTTAAATAATAATTGGATTCATTTTGTAATCCTTTTTTTGTTCCTAGTTATTACAGTTGCATATTTTTCTCCTGAATTTAATGGATATGGTTTGAAGCAACATGATATTGAACAACATAAAGGAATGTCCAATGAAATTCAACATTTTAGAGAAACTACCGGTGAAGAACCTTTTTGGACAAATTCTATGTTTGGTGGTATGCCTGCTGTTCAAATTTCAATCTTATATAATGGTAATTTATTTCAAAAATTTTCTATATGGTTTTTGGGGGCAATAGGTGTTACATCTGGAATTTTTTTATTACACCTTATTGGTTTTTATATTTTGGGGTTATGTTTACGAATAAAACCAATAATTTCTTTTTTAGGCTCCCTAGCTTTTTCTTTATCTACTTACGAAATTATTATCCTTCAAGCTGGTCATAATTCTAAAGCAATAGCAGTTGCATTTATGGCGCCTGTTCTTGGTGCATTTATAATGTCATATCGAAATAATTGGAAATGGGGAGTTATTCTTTCAGCTTTATTTATGTCGTTTGAATTATCTGCAAATCATTTACAAGTAACTTATTATTTAGCTTTCCTTTTTTTTGCCATTGGTTTTTATGAATTATTTATGGCGATAAAAATTAAACAAACTAAACAGTTTTTTACAACAACTTTCGGTTTAATATGTGCATATACACTTGCTTTAATGATAAATTATGGGAATATAACATCAACCTATGATTATTCAAAACATACTATTCGTGGAGCTAACGATTTGACTATAACAGAAGGTGGTAAGTCAGTTCAAAATGAAGATGGGTTAGACATTGATTATATTACAAATTGGAGCTATGGAATAGGTGAATCTTTTACGTTTATTTCTCCTTATGTTAAAGGTTCCCATTCTACTTCTTTAAGAAATATGCCATTAGCTTTTAGAGATCAATTAAAAAATTCTGATAGAACATCTTCTGAAATAAAAAATCTTTATGATTCCTCACCTTTTGGTCTATATTGGGGAGAGCAACCAATTACCTCCGGACCTTTTTACCTAGGTATTTCAGTAATATTTTTGGCTATATTATCACTAGTTTTTTTAAAGGATAAAATTAAATGGGTCTTTTTTTTCATAACTATTTTAGCATTAATGCTCTCTTGGGGTAAAAATTTTATTGGGCTTACAGATTTTTTTGTTGAATATATTCCAGGTTATAACAAATTTAGAACAGTTACTATAATTAATGTTCTAATTGAGTTGTGTATTCCTTTAATGGGGGTATTATTTTTGCAGAAAATATATATAAATCGTGAAGAATTTAAGCTAGAAAATAAAAAGTTCCTTATTACTTCAGCATCTTTTTTACTTTTTATGCTTGTTATTTATGGAATTGGTTTAGGAGATAATTTCACAAATCCATCGGAAATAAATCAAATTAATGAAATTGAATCTTCTATTAAAGAACAAATATATTCCACACCACCTCAACAATTGTCTGAATATGGAATAGATATTAATAATAAAGAACAAATACAAAATGTAATTCAAACTCAAGTTCAACAATATGATGATTCTTACAATAATCTTAAAAAATTCCGTTCAGAAATTTTTAATAGTTCAATATTAAGGTCAATAGGTTTTTTAGTTTTATCAATTTTAATAATTTCTTTATTCTTTTTTACTAATATTTCATCAACATTAATTATTGGATCATTTTCATTGCTGATTTTAATTGATTTAGTTCCTGTTAATCGTTTGTATTTAGGAACTGAGAAGGATGCTTCAGATAATTATATTCATTGGGTTCCTAAAGAAGAAATTTTATATCCTATCAGTTCACAAGAGTCTGATATTAAAATATTGGAATCAGAGATAGATTTAAATCCAAAACTATCAACATTAGTAGAAGATGGAAAACTTTTAGGTGAAAGAAAAGCAAAAGAATTAGAATATACAGGAAAGGACAAAAGAAGAATAATAGATTCATATAAATTTTCAGCTCTAAATATGAACACAAATTATCGTGTTTTTGATCTAAATGGTGGATGGGGTAGTTCTAGAGCTTCATACTTTCATAAATCCCTAGGTGGTTATCATGGAGCAAAACTAAGAAATATTCAAAACTTATTTGAGTTTCAAATATCTAAGTCTAATTCCTCAGTTTTTGATATGTTAAATGTTAAATATTTCATTCAAGGCAATACATTCAATATTAATCCAAAAGCTCTTGGTAATGTTTGGTTAATTAATGAAATCAAAACCTATAAGTCACCAGATGATGAAATTAGAGCATTAGGTGGAACTTACAAACTAAAAAACATGAGTTCTGGTAAGCTTTATGTTAACAGTCAAATTGAAGATTCAATTGTTTTATATGGTTCTGAAGATATAATTTATATTAAAGAAAGTGGTGATTCTATTAATATTCCAATTTCAAATGGCTTAAAAATTGGTCTTAAAGCTATTTTGGTTTCAGATATTTATGGTCAAACAAATGTTATTCCTGAGTCAACACTACTTTTAGATACTTTAAATTCATTTATTTCAATGGTTTCAATTGAAAAAATTGATGAATTTATACCTTCAAAAGAAGCTTTAATGTTAAATTCAGAGTTTAAAAAGATATCAACTAATAAATTTTCTGGAGATGGTTTTATTAAGATGAAATCATATGCACCAAACAAGATTATTTATGATGCTGATATCAAGGGAAAACAATTTGCTGTTTTTTCTGAAATATATTATCCTGATGGATGGACTGCTAAAGTTGATGGAAAGAAAGTTGATATAGTAAAAGTCAATTATTTATTAAGAGGTTTAGAACTAAATAATGGCAGTTATAAAATTGAATTTTCATACGATATTCCAAAAATTAAAAGGTCTAATATTTATTCTATAATTGGAACTATATTTTTAATTTCATTTATTGCTTATGGGTTTTGGAAAATACCAACTAAAACAAGTGAATTATAGATTTTCTGATATTATTTTTATTAGTTTCTTTTCTCTTTTGTTAAAATGAAATTTAGAAATAATTCTATGTCTAGCTTCTGTTCCTTTTTCTAAAGTATAATTAGATAAAGAGTCTTTTATTATTTTTTCTAAATAAGATATATTTTTTTCTTTTAGAATATAACCAGTATCACCTATTATAAAAGGCATTGCACCAGTGTTAGATGCGATAGGTACGCAACCTGAAAGCATTCCTTCACATAAAGCATTAGGAAATCCTTCACTCATTGATAATTGTAAATAAAATTGTTTGTCTGCAATAAATTCAGGTAATTTGTCATGTGGTATATTCTTAATAAGAATTACATTACTAGGAGTTTTGATTTCTAGTTTATTACCACCTACTATATAAAATTTACAGTCATTAAATTTTTCTGCTATTTCTAAAATTAAATCAATTCCTTTTAGTTTTAGTCCAAAACGACTCCCTAAATCAGCTGCAATCGTTACAAAAGATTTTTCCTCTTTTGTTTCTGATATAAACCATTTATCAGGTTTATATCCATTATATATTGTTTCTACTTTTGTTTTAGTATTTGGAGCGTGAAATAGGTAGCCTTGCTTTTTGAAATCATCTTTCTGATATGTATAATCATATTCAATTAGTGTTTTTGAAACAGGTAAAAGTAAATCTGCATTTTCTATACTTTTTCGTGTCACAAATCCTAAAAACTTTTTATCAAAATTCCCATATTTTATTGAAGGAAAACTTACAGTATCTGTACCACCTAATACGATAATACATTTCTTTTTAAATTTATTTGCTAATAAAGTTGGTATATAGGATTGATATCCAGAAAACTGAATTACAATACCATTACTTTTTTTAATATATTTTAGTAAGGTGAGTAATTGATTTAGAAAAACAAATGGTAGTAAAATTTTATTTTTTAGATTGAATTCACAAATCTTTAATTCATAAATCTTAGAAAGAATTTGAATGTCTTTCATTACAAAAGAAGAAAGACCAACATGGATATAAATTATCCTCTTTTTTGACATTAAAAATATTTAGCTTTAATATTTTGAATCAATTGTACTATTTTCCCTTTTACAATAACTGATTTAGATTTTTTATTACGAATTAGTACTATACTCAAGTAATTGTTAACATTTGTGTGGATTGAGTATGGTTGCATACTTTGTATTTGAAATCCAAAAGGGTAGGTGTTATTTAATAAATCTTGTATAGATAATGATTGGTCAATAATTTGTAAATCATTTGGCCTATTATCTCTTATCCAGTTTAATGAGTTTGGCTCAGGAATATTAATCAAAATCTTTGCGTTTTCAGTGCAAACTTTTGCTATGTTTTTAAATAAATTTGAATGTTGTTCTATAGGGATGTGCTCAAGAACGTCGGGGAATACTATGAAGTCAAATTTAATTTTAGATTTGAATTCAGTCATATCATCAACTTTAAATTCAATTGATTCACCTTTATATAATTCATTAGCCAGTTTAATACTATATTGAGAAATATCACATCCTAAAAAACACCCATTTGGAATTGCTTTAATAATTAAACTACTTACTGTACCTATACCGCATCCTACCTCTAGAACATTGGAGTTTTTCTTTAATCCTATTTTTTTAAGATTTTTAAATATTATTCTGTGGCGAATTGAAACACCAATTTTTTTTTGTTTCTGTACAAATTGATCATAAAATTCTTCAATATCTATTTTTTCCGTCATTTTATGTTTTGTTATTCAAAATGTAAAGAATAAATTTTAAGTAATTATTTTACAAATGCTCTAATCTCTAGTTTGTGTATTTTTTCAATAGTATTTGCCGTAATGGTAATTGTTTTTTTAATTTCATTTTTCATACTTGGTTTTGATTTAAAAACAACTTCAATCACGTCACTTTTACCAGGGGCTATAGGTTTTTCTGGTTTTTTTGGCATAGTACACCCACAACTTGCGGAAACATTGCTTATAATTAGAGGTTTGTTCCCTGTATTTGTAACTATAAACTCTGTCTTATTTTCTTTTTGAGATATTACATCTCCAAAATTATGATTTAACTTATTAAATTCAAGAGTGGTTAAGTTTTTTTGATCTCTTTGTTGATCTATATTTTTTAAAGTTTCTTTAATTTCAGAATCCTTTTGGTATCCTGCAGAAAGTGAAGAAGATACTTCACCATTTTGTCTTGTAATTGACTCAGAATTATTTATGCATGAGAGTAAAAATAAAACTGATCCAATAATTAAAAAGTTATGTTTGTTCATTAGTTATTTTTTTTAAAATTAGAAATTTCTATTTATTTTGATAATAAATTGTCATATTCATTAGATTCGATTATTTCAATTGCCTTTTGAAGTACTTCATTAGATTGATTATAAATTTGGAAAAATTCATCATATCCCCATAAATTTTGAGCTAACATTGCTTTTATTCTTAGCTCTAAAATTTCTTTACTTTGTGCATAACCATTTAGGTCAAATTTAAGATTAGAATCTTCGTTTTCTATATATTTAAAAAAACTTTCCCAAAAATTCTTATCTAATGCAAATTCATTTTTGAATATTTCAAATGTTGTATAATTATTTCTTAATTGTTCTCGGTTATTATTTACATATGTTAATATATAACTGTTTAGATGACCTCCACTAATTATAGATGTATAATAATCTGAGATACCTGAAGTATCTAAAGGAACAAAATAGTCTGGCATAATACCACCACCTCCATAAACTGTTCTTTTTGATTTAAGAGTTTCATATTTTAATGAATCAGGTAATTTAATTGAATCTTGATTTGTGAATTCCCCATTTTCATATCTATTTAATATTTCATTTCTATATGAATTAGCATCTTCGTATGGTTTTTGGATATAACGACCACTTGGTGTATAATAACGAGCAATAGTAAGTCTTAATTGAGAGCCGTCTGTTAAATTGATGGGTCTTTGCACTAAACCTTTTCCAAATGTTCTTCTTCCTATTATTAAACCACGATCCCAATCTTGAATAGCTCCAGAAAGAATTTCACTTGCGCTTGCAGAATATTCATCAGTTAATATAATTAACTTACCATTTTCCCAGTGACCTTTTTTTTCACAAGATAAATTACTCCTAGGCTGAGCACGACCTTCAGAATAAACAATTAGTTTGTCGTCAGATAAAAATTCATCACCTAAAAATTTTGCAGTATATAAAAGACCTCCGCCATTTCCTTGTAAATCAAAAATAAGATTTTTCATTCCTAATTTTTTTAATTTTTTAATACCATTAATAACTTCACTGTGAGAAGTCCTTGAAAAGGTGTTTAGTTTTATATAGCCTGTTTTTTTTGAGAGCATATATGTTGCATCTACAGAGTTTATAGGAATAACATCTCTGGTGATAGTGAATTTCATTAGTGAATTTTTGTTTTTGCGTTTTATTCCAACACAAACTTTAGAA
>Ga0160423_10002482_pt1 | contig 15387 bp, 15 predicted proteins | sample CRUFie14St8metaG_FD_108191 | JGI IMG/M metagenome (GOLD analysis project Ga0160423, IMG submission 108191) | Marine microbial communities from the Costa Rica Dome - CRUD Field 142mm St8 metaG | ecosystem: Environmental > Aquatic > Marine > Oceanic > Photic zone | place: Costa Rica: the Eastern... | reverse complement strand
TCCAACCCTTATTAAGTTTATGCACGAGGTCGGTTTTTGGTACCTGCACATTGTCTAGGAAGGTCTCGCAAAAATGCGAGACGCCGCTCAGTAGCGGGATTGGCCTCACGGTTACGCCAGGGTCTTCGAGGGACAGCAGCACAAAGCTGATGCCTTCGTGTTTCGGGGCGTCCGGGTCGGTGCGCACCAAGGCAAACATCCAATCTGCATGGTGGGCCCCCGAGGTCCAGATTTTTTGCCCGTTTACGGTGAAAAACTCGCCATTGTCCACTGCTCGTGTTTGCAGGCCCGCAAGGTCGGAACCTGCCCCTGGTTCGCTGTATCCTTGGCACCAGCGCGTTTCGCCACGGGCGATCTTTGGCAAATGACGAAGCTTTTGCTCTTCGTTACCGTACTCCAATAGGGTTGGGCCAATCATCACAACCCCCATACCAATCAGAGGGGGGCGCGCATTTATCGCCGCCATTTCTTGCAGCAAAATCACATACTGTTCTTTGTCGAGCCCGGCGCCACCGTATTCTTTGGGCCAGTTGGGTACGGTCCAACCTTTTTCGATCATGCGCTCGAGCCACAGATATGAGTCGGGATTGTCGCTGCGACGTTTATTGCCGCCTTCTACGCGCTCGTTATCCGGCATTGCTGAACGCATGCTACTAGGACAATTTTCGTTCAACCAAGCGCGCGTGCTTAACCTGAATTCGTCATGCTCTGCCAAAACTCTTCCTCCTGACCCCGTCACGGAAAATTGACACTATTGCTCTGAATTGTCAATTTGTCGAAAACACTGTTGCCCTGACCATGGTTTCGACATCCATTATGGTTGGCGTTGTTAGGTACAATGAAGAGCAATTTCTGGGGTTAAGCATGCGGCGATTTATTATTGCGGGGGGCGGTATTGGAGGTTTAACCGCGGCGCTGTGTTTGGCGCAAAGAGGCTGCTCGGTATTGGTGCTGGAGCAGGCTGCGCAATTCTCGACTGCTGGCGCGGGTATTCAGTTATCGCCCAATTGTTCTCGAGTGTTGCATCATCTTGGTCTCGAAGCAGGCTTGCGGGCCAAAGGTTTTTTACCCGAAGGCACCCAATTTCGCGACTGGCGCAGTGGTCGCGTGATCACTGAGTCGGTGCTGGGTGGTGCAATAGCTGAGCGCTACGGTGCACCCTATTACCACATTCATCGCGGCGACTTACTCGATGTACTGCTCGAGGCTGCGCGCGCGCATCCGCATATTGAATTACGCGTTAATGCGCGTGTTGAGGAGTTTGAAACTGTTCGTGCAGGCTCTGGTGTGCAGGTGCGCAGCGCTGGCGTAACGGAATCGGCGGCAGGACTCATTGGTGCCGATGGCATTCACTCTAAGGTGCGACAAATATTATGGGGTGAACAGCAGCCTCGATTCACGGGTAATGTGGCTTGGCGCATGCTGGTGCCAACCGCTCGCTTGCCTGCGGGCATGGTGCGGCCAATGTCGACAGTTTGGTGGGGTCCCGGTAAGCATTTCGTTCATTACTACGTGGCAGGCGGCGAGTTTGTTAATTGTGTCTGTGTTGTCGAGAAGAGTGGATGGCAGGTGGAATCTTGGACCGAGTTGGGAGATGTCGCCGAGTTGCGAGAGGATTTTGTTGGGTGGCATGCAGATATCCAGGAGTTAATCGGCCATGCTGACCCGAGCGATTTGTATAAGTGGGCGTTATTTGACCGGCCGCCGATGCCACAGTGGGGCAAGCATAATGTCACTCTGCTGGGTGACGCCTGCCACCCGACCTTACCGTTTATGGCGCAAGGCGCGGCCATGGCGATAGAGGATGCCGCGGTACTTGCCGCGTGTCTGGGTGCGGACCACAGTGTTGCCGATGGGATGCAGCGCTATGAGGGATTGCGGCGTAAACGCACCGCGGGTATTCAGCAAGGTTCTCGGCGTAACGCTAGGGTCTTCCACCTATCGGGCATGGCGGCATGGTTGCGTAATAGAGGCGCCGCTCGAGCTCGTCGCGGAACCATGGACGGATTATTCCGCTATGACCCGCTGGGGGTTGTGCAGAACGACTGAGTGTTGATTTGCATTCTGCGGGAACTTGCAGCAGCTTAGGTTCGTTGGGCTTTGGAGGAGGTTATGAACAAAGTAGCAGGCTTACATCATCTGGCGATCTGTACCGCCAACATGAAGGAGCAGATAGAGTTTTTCACTGACAAATTAGGGATGGAGCTACAGGCGCTGTATTGGATGCACGGGGTCGAAAACACCTGGCATGGATTTCTGCGGTTGAATGACGAAAGCTCCATTGCCTTTGTTTGCAACCCAGACATTGAGAAAATACCCCGAGTGCTTGGGGAGTCTCATGCAGGGAACCCCGGCGCAAATTGTGCCGGCGGTGCCATGCAGCATTTGGCGTTAAAAGTCAGTGACCACGGGGAACTGATGGCTATGCGCGACCGACTGCGCTCCAAGGGTGTGCCCGTGATGGGCCCGCTGGAGCATGGCATGTGCTGTTCGATCTACTTTGCTGGCCCGGAAAATTTGGCACTGGAACTGAGTTATTCATTGGAGCCTATTGATCAAGAGGCGTGGATCGATCCTGAGGTTGTGGCGCTGGCTGGCATATCTGCTGACGAATTACAGCGCTACAAGCAACCGCCAGGGTATCAAGACCAGGGCGGTGAGGTGCCACAGCCGGAAATAGCTGCGGCACCAGGGCCGCATATGAGCAACTACCCTGAGGGTGTATACGAGCGAGTGATGCAGATACCGGATGCGGTGATGTTGAACTCGGTGCCCAGCGAGCCGCCTGTGGTAATAGAAAAATAATGAGTCATCAATTTGGGTTTAGCGGGAACGAAGGGCTATGAGTGGCGTTACAGACAAAGTGGTATTGGTAACCGGTGCAGCTTCTGGATTGGGTTTGGCTGATGCACAGGTGCTGATTGAGCAAGGCGCCCAGGTGATCATGACAGATATAGAGGCGGATCGCGGATCTGAGTTGGCGGCACAATTTGGCGCCATGTTTCTGCCTCAGGACGTTGCTGATGAGCTGCGCTGGGCGGAGATTATGGACGCCGTCAAAGCTGAGTACGGTCGTTTGGATGGAATTGTCAACAATGCGGGCATCGCCCCCATAGCCGACATAGAGACCACTACCACTGATATGTGGCGTAAAACTTTAGCCATTCATTTAGACGGCACGTATTTCGGGTGTCAGGCCGCCATAAAATTAATGAAAGAGTCGGGGGGTGGATCGATCGTGAATATGTCCTCCACGGCAGCCCTCGTTGGTATCCCGGATTATTTGGCCTACTCTGCGGCTAAGGGTGGCATTCGAGCCATGACCAAGGCGATCGCGGTGCATTGCCGCCGCGCAAAGTTGCGTATTCGTTGTAATTCTGTGCATCCGGGCAGCATTAATACACCCATGGTCCAAAACGCGGTGAAACAGCTCATGGATATCGACCTTGACGATAACGCAGAGAAAAAGCGCAAAGCGATGGGCATTGGCGAACCTCGTGACGTTGCCCATATGGTGGCTTTTTTACTTAGCGATGAGTCAAAGCACGTAAATGGCACCGAAATGGTCATCGACAACGCTGACACGGTTATCTAACGCCAACGACTGCAATACCAAGGATCGACATGAACATAACTGGAATGGTGCACATCAATATCAATTGCCGCGATTACGCGCGCTCCAAAGCGTTTTACGAAATGCTTGGATTTGTTGAGGTGTGGAAGGTGCCTGCAACGAATAATTCTGCGGTAAACGCTGCGGTAGGTATGCAGGACTATCAGGTTAACGGTGCGATTATGGCGCTGCAGAATGCGGAACCGCCTATGTTGATCGATCTCCTAGAATGGCAGAGTCCCAGGGATAATTCAGATCCGTATCCGAATTTGCACCGGCCTGGTCTGGCTCGACTTGCCCTGCGCACCAGTAATCTGCAGGCGGATTATGAATTTCTTGTTGCTCAGGGCGTCGAGGTGCTGTCTGAGCCCGCGACGGTGATGTCTAGTGCCGATCACGGTAGCAGCTTCTTCTGTTTTAAAGACCCGGATGGCACGTTCTTGGAGCTGGTAGAAAGTTTCTAGCGTGAGCGTAAATCAACAGCGAAAAGGGCGAATTGTGGTGTTAGTTGCTTCCTTGTCATTGACTCATTTATGGGGTGCACCGTGACTGCGCCGGCTTTACCAAGAGTACTTGGCGCTTGGGATGTATTCTTCGTTGCCGTCGGTCAAATTATTGGCGCCGGCGTAATTGCCCTGACGGGTATTGCAATAGGCATGACCGGACCCTCAGTGGTCTTTGCTTATTTGGCGTCGGCTTTACTGGTCTTGGTGGTAACGCTGTTGATCATGATGGCGGGCACGGTGGTACCGGCCGTTGGTGCCTACTATACGTGGACTTCTCGTCTCAGCGGCGGTTGGCTTGGGTCCATTGTGTTGCTGCTTATTTTGCTCGCGAGTGTATCGCTGAGTCTCTATGGCAGTTCTTTTGGGCTATATCTCAATCCGTTATTTCCAGTGTTGTCGGTAAACGCATGGGGCGTTGTGGTCATTCTGTTGTTATTTTTCGCCAATTTGTTTGGTCTGCGTATGGCCGCCAAGGTGCAGGTGGTTTTGGTGTTAGCACTTACCTCGGCACTGGCCCTTTATGCGGGATTTGCGGTGCCAAATATTGATAGAGAATTACTGTCGCCGTGGTTGCCGGCGGGTGCAGCGGGCTTTATTACGGCAGTGTTTTTGCTCAAGTTCGCGACCAGTGGCGCATACATGATTGTTGGCCTGAGTGGCGAGATGCATAACCCTGCGCGGGTGATTCCATTGGTGATGACGGTGGCGACCATTGCTGTGGCGGGATTGTATGCCCTTGTGGCGCTCGCAAGTGTTGGCGTAGTGGGGTGGCGCGAAATGGTAGACCAACCGCTAACAGTAGCGGGCCGCGCATTTATGCCGGGCTGGGCGATGACCTATTTCCTTATCGCTGGGGCAGGTTTGGCGATTTGCACCACGCTTAATTCCCAATTCATTCAATTGCCGCGCACGTTTTTAGTGGCCAGTTGGGATCGTTTGCTGCCGGAATGGGTTGGTCGTTTGAATCGCTTTCAGGCGCCTCACTGGATACTGACGATTATGTTGGTGGTGGGTATCGTGCCTCTAATTGCCGGACTCGATATTGGCGATATTGCCAGGGCGGCCACCATTTCCGCTGCCTTGCCAGCGATCTTTGTCTACTGGGCCGTCACCCGGATTCCGCGTGAATTTCCCGATCAATACGCCAAGTCGATTTTTAATTTTTCGCCGTTTTGGCTTTGGACACTGTTTGTGGTTTCGGAATTGTCGGTATTTGTGGGCGTTTACTATTTGGCGCAAGATCTGTCGCCGGCTGTCATCGGCACACTAGCCGTATGGGTGGTGGTGACCATCGGCTACTATCCATTGCGCAGAGCTTATTTGCGGCGTGGCGGCTATGATTTGGATGCAGCGACTATGGATCGTGGTATTTTCGACAACGCTGATGGATAAATAGCAATATGGTCAGTTTTTTACAGTTCCGTAAAGATACTGATTTGCAGAGTCGAAAGGTCTAATGCGTCGCTCATAGTCAACGACCGCATATTGCGTAAATTTTCCAAAGTGCCGCTAACGTCTTCGCTATTGATGTTATAGATGGCCAGATAGCCATGGGATTGCGGCTGCATTTGTTGCTCGGTAAGGCGAAAGCGTTGTGCTGTCTGAAAGCCGTCTATTTGCAGCACTTCGGGGAGGTGAACGTCGCTATACCAGCGGTTAAACTCGTCTTCCTTACCCTCTACCGGGTTACTTCTCACCATATATAAAGTAGTCATAGCCAATCGCCTGCAGCGCAAAAATTCTGTCCGTACAATGTATGCAACCTGAGTGCGGGTCGCAATGAACCTGTGCCGCAGTTGCAGGCACTTTGGCTGATATTCAGCCTGCTGGATTAGCTCGGATAAAGTCGCCGATAACCTGACACAGTTGTTCAGGGTTACCTTCTTGGACAAAATGCCCTCCGCCCTTAATGGTGGTGTGCGGCTGGTTTTGTGCACCGGGGACTTGGGTCAGAAATGGTTGGTCGCCTCCGGCGGTCACTGGATCATTGTCGGCAAATGCACAAAGAAATGGTTTCTGCCATTGTCTGAAAAACTCCCACGCTCTGCCCTGGGCCTGCAAAGACGGGCTAGTCGACATGGTTGGTACCTGGCTTGGCATTGCCCGAATACCCATTTTGTAGCTGGGGTCTGGAAAGGGCGCCTCATAAGCTTTTGCAGTAGCGGTGCGCACCGGTGACTGTTTCGTGAGTCCAAGGCGATAAAATAAAAAGTCGATTGCAGTGGCGAGGGGGTTACGTTTGTCCGCCATCATCGACAGCATAAAACCGGCGGGAACATCGGCGGTTTCCCAACAGAACTTTTGCCAATATGCGAAGGCAATAGCCGGGGCGCGGGCGCCTGAACGAAGAGCCTTCATCATCTGCGGTAGGGTAGGCGTGGGCTTGTTGGCGCGGAAATCCTCCACTTCAGCGATGACATCCGCCGGTGTATCCGGGTTATAGGGCAAGCCGGTATTCGAGACCACCACGCGATCGAAGCGATGGGCAGCGTTGGCGATCATGCGCAGACCAATAAGGCCGCCCCAGTCCTGACCGAAGAACGTCATATTTTGGAAGTCGTTACTTTCGAGCCAAGCACCCATCCACGCAACTTGGCGTTCATAGCTGTAATCTTCACGGCTTGCTGGTTTGTCTGATTTACCGTAGCCGGGCAGGTCGGGCGCAATTACGCGAAAACCGTCGGCGACCAGTAACGGAATCATTTTTCGATACAGGTAACTCCATACGGGTTGGCCATGCATACACAGTACGATAGGCGCGTCAGTCGCGCCCTCATCTAAATGGTGAATGCGCAGATCGCTGCCGTCCTCGGTTTTAACCGTGGTGTAGTGGGGTTTGAAGGGGTAATCGGCCAAACCTTCAAAGCAGGCATCAGGGGTTCTAAGTATCTTCATTAGAGCACTCTCCAGCATATGATTGCGCGATCTCGAAATTTAATAATGAAGTACATTAAAGGGAGGGGCAAGAAGATTGTTTAAAAGGTCAAAGAAGCTCGAATACGGCGCTTACCCAGAAATAGTCAGCGAGTCTTGATAGAAAATACGGCGCAAATGGTTTCCGAAAAATTTCTGCAGCCAAGTGCAGATCCATACATTCGTGCACTGCGCCTCCCTAGCATTGAGTGACGCCACTTAACACGCGCAAATTTTTCTTACCCGTGGGTCTCAGTCTATTGAGTCTAGTCCCAGCTCTTTTGCGTACTGATCGCGCATTACAAATTTTTGCATTTTGCCAGTCACCGTCATGGGGTATTCATCAACCAATTTGATATAGCGGGGCACTTTGAAGTGGGTGATCTGTCCGGCGCAGAATTCTGCAATGTCTGCGGCTGTTATTGCTCGGTTTTCTCGCAATTGCACCCACGCAGCCACCTGTTCGCCGTACTTAGCATCGGGCACTCCGAATACCTGAACCTCTTGGATATCCGGATGGGTGTATAAAAATTCTTCGACCTCCCGCGGATAGACGTTTTCGCCGCCGCGAATGATCATATCTTTAATGCGACCGGTAATTTTGACGTAGCCCTGAGCATCCATTTCGCCAAGATCGCCAGAATGGAGCCAGCCCTCCGCATCGATCGTCTGGGCTGTGCGCTCTGCATCGTCCCAGTAACCTTGCATAACTCCGTAGCCGCGGGCGCAAACCTCGCCGGTTTCGTCGATATTCGCAATGCTGCCGTCCTCGCGACAGATTTTTATTTCCCAATTCGTATGCGGCCGGCCAACGGTGCTCACACGGGCCTCGAAGGGATCATCCATTTCAGTCATGGTGTCCACGGGGCTGCATTCGGTTTGGCCATACGCGATCACGATTCCTGCAAGATCCATATCGTCGATCAAACGTTTCATTAACTCGCGCGGGCAAGTAGAGCCTGCGATGACGCCGGTGCGCAGTGAACTGACGTCATATTTGGCAAAATCTGCATCGTCTAGTTCCGCAATAAACATAGTGGGCACGCCGTGCAAGGCTGTGCATTGCTCATCCTGTATGGCTTGTAAGACCGGCTTGGGTTCGAATGCTTCGCAGGGCAAAACCATGGTCGCGCCGTGGCTTATGCAGCATAGTGTGCCCATTACCATTCCGAAGCAGTGATACAGTGGGACTGGAATACACAGCCGATCAGCGGCGCTAAGGTGCATGTTCTGGCCAACAAAATAGGCGTTGTTCAAGATATTCCGGTGCGTGAGGGTGGCACCCTTTGGATTGCCGGTAGTGCCGCTGGTGAACTGAATGTTGATGGCGTCATGGGCATCCAATTGCTCCTCCACAGCCGCCAGTTGGGAAATTTCGGTGGCAGTACCCAGTTGGCAGACCGCGTCAAAGTTATGCATCCCAGCAGTTTGCTCGGTACCCATACGTATCACATGTTTTAGATGTGGTAGTCGCTCTGCCACAAGAGCACCCGGTTCACACTCTTCAAGCTCTGGCGCTAAGCTTTGCAGCATGTCCAGATAAAAGCTGGTTTTGAACGACTCGGCGCTAATAATGGCCTTGCAGCCGACTTTGTTTAGCGCGTACTCCAACTCGTATAGGCGATAGGCTGGGTTAATGCAGACCATAATTACGCCGATCTTGGCTGTTGCGAATTGGGTAAGAACCCATTCAAAGCGGTTTGGCGACCATATTGCGACTCGTTCGCCCTTGCTCAGTCCTAACGCCAGCAATCCGGTGGCCAGTTTGTCGACCTCGGTCAAAAATTCCGCATAGCTCCAACGGATGCCTTGGTGGGGCATTATCAGCGCTGGATGCTCGGGTTGGGCCGCCGCGACTTGGTTAAGGCGTTGGCCAATAGTGCTTTCGATAAGATCAGTCGTATTGCCTTTTGTATGGGCTAGAGTCAGGGGCATGTTGGTCTCGATATTTGTTACTGGTACTAGTTAAGTGGTGGCGTCGCCATGACGTTGGGCGTAATAGTCGGCCTGCTGCTGAAAAGATTCTTCTTTGCCGAATTGTGCTTTGACCCAGTCCAAAGCCTGTTCTTTGTTCATACTGATATCCCAGGGCTCCCCTTGGGGTTGGGCCACATGCCATGGAGTGTCCCAGAACACTTCCAGGCCATTGCCTTCTGGGTCATTAAAGTAAATGGATAATGTATTGCCGTGAGATATTAGGTTGATTTGAATGCCGTCCATGTCGCCTAGGCGCCGATGCAAAAGCTTAAGGTCAGTGAATTCTCCGACACGAAAGGCGAAATGATTTACAGAGTTAGATGCGTCGGTATTTTGTCGCACCGGCACCATCGCCAATTGATGATGCTCAGTAGCGCATTGGCTGAGAAAAATAATATCGGGTGCGTTATCCGCCAAGGGGCCACGATCGGTAACTTCAAAGCCTAGTACACGGGTGTAGAAGTCCAGCATGATGGCTTCGTCGTGAACATAAATAACTGCATGAGACCACGTAAGTTGCATAACCCTAGCTTTGGTAGTGTCGTGTTCTGATTAAAACTCCCTTTAGCAGTGCTGGCCAGCAGTTATATTTGGCGCATTTAAAGTTCTCAGGGCTACTCAAGGCGTTTTGCGATCTCCTCTTCAACCCGCCAAATCCGATCTTGTCCCCAACAGATAAAGGGTTCTGGGTTATTACCGCCGCTGACGCGAAAGCTTGGTACACCCCACAAGGCGGCATCAGTAAGTTCCTGCAGGTTGGCATCGAGAAGTGTTTGCCAATTTACTTTTGCTGCGGCATCGACCATGGCTTGCCAATTGATGCCTGCTTCATCGGCGACCTGCTGCAGGCCCGCTGTGGTGGTGATGTCGACACCGCGCTGCCAAGCAGCAGACAGGTAGGCGGTGACGAAGTCCATACCCTGGCCCAATGCATCTGCCCCCGCATAAAGATCAAATGCAGCTTTTACTGGGTCGCCGAAGGGATCGACGACTTTATCGAGCGGTGCTCCGTAGAATCGGCCCTCACGAGCGGCATCGGTAATGATGGAGCGTTGTTTAGCCTGGGGTGCAGGAACACCGCGCATCAGCATTGGCATTACTGGGCGCAGTTTTACCGTGATACCGCTGCGCTGGATAAGTTCGAGTACGCGGTTGTGGCCAACCGCGGTGTACGGGCTGCGTAATGATGGAAAATACTCCAGAGTAATATGTGCAGCGTTCAGACCGCTGGTGTCCCGGGCTGTGGGCAGGGGTGCGCAAAGTGCCGCGTTTGCGGATGCAAAGCCTTCGTCGATGAGACGCTGTTCCAATAAGTGCAGGCGGCTTACGCCCCAAAACCATTCGCCTTCGAAATAAAACATGGCGCCTGCGTAGTGGCCGAGTTTGGCTTGGATGGCATTGCCATTTTTCAAAGCGGTAGCTGTGGCAGCAGCACGTTCGCTATCCACGCCGCTTACATCAACGGCATTTGCCCATAGTTCGGTGCCAACCGCGTAGGCCTCAGCGGCAAAGGATTCAGTGTTTATGTGGGCGCTTAGCCTTAGATTGGCGCTATGCACTTGGTCGGGTGTTGGTGTGTCGGCAATGTTCAATGTTGTGTCGTGGCCCGTGGCGATAGCTGTGGCATCCTGCTGGATCCAGTGTTGGAAGTGTTCGACGCTGCCTTTGAAGTCGTCGGCTGATGCGCTAACTAGGTGCGTAATAAACGGTAGGGCGTACTGCTGACGCAACTGGTCGAGTTTTTGCACCGCCAAATGACTGTGAGGATCGTCTACTTGATGGAAGTAATGAACAACAGGAGCCTTTCCTGACAACCGCCTCCTAACTCGGGCTATGCGCCGACTCAATTCCGCGAAGTTCGCAGAAGTCAGCAGTCCGGCGATGGTAGAACGAATTCGGGTTTGCAGTTGCATAGTGTTGCCTTTGGGAGCTATTGCGGCCGGCTAATAATGACAATCATTATTAGATCTGTCATGGATTTCGCTTAAAAGTTCTTCTAGCCGGGATCGAAGGTGCGAAGCTGGCATTCTCTGCGTGTGCATCGTTAGCAGGAACAAACTTGGCTAGCCCCAAAGGCAGGTCTAGGTGTTCATTGCTGGTAGTGGTGATGAATGGGATGATTCACTGAGGGAAAAACTTTGGCGCTATTGTCAAACGAATCCGTCCACTAACCGCTCGATCAACGCTGCCCCAACCCAGGTGAGGGGTGGAATAAACATGTAAAACAATAGCCGCCCGATGTTGCCTAAATTGAGGGGCCAACTGGATACGCGCTGTAGATGATTGCGCTGATCCAGCAGGGTGTTGAGGCTATGCATTTCTGCATGAGTTTTCGGATCCGGCAATTTTGCAATGGCCTGATCTATGCTGAGTAAACGCGCTTCTTTCTGAGCCGCAATCTTGCGCCGCGTTGTAGCGAGCGGCACCATGACCATCGCAGCGACCGCAGGGATGCTCAGGGCCATGCCAGGTAGGATTTTGCTGGCTGCTTCTGTGCCACTGTCGATGAACAGCAGTGGGAAGATTGCGTTGCTGCCGATCAATGCTAGGGAAGAAGCAATCGCCACTCGCGCCAGAGGTTGCCAGGGCTGCTTGCGAAAGATGTCAATTTGTTTGAGGTGGTTTGTCAGATCGTCTATCAGATAACTGTTTTGAATCAGGCTAGAGATCACTGTGGTCATCATGCACCACGTCAGCAGCGTGCCTGCGATAGTTACCTTGACTAGATTGCCAGAAAAATCCAATTCGCCGTTGGCATTGATGGGTATGAAACCCATGAAGTTGATGTGCAGTAACGCTAATGTAATGCCAGAAACCAGCCAGCCGATTTGAAACTTTGCTTCAGGGCGCTGCATACGTTGGGTGATGTCCGCAATATCCTCGTCAGTCACCTGCAAATTAGATCGAAGTTCTAAAATGGCGTTGCGGGTAATTTCCAGAATGTAGGCGTGGACTGCAGGCAAGTAGCTCAAAATGACCGCAAAAAATATGCCCGTAGACACCCAGAATACCTCGCCGAGTAGGGCGAATTGCAGCGCAGTCAAAGTGATCAGCGTAAGAAAGCCCGAGATCAGCGGCCCAAAACGCCCGGGTAGAACCAGATATAGGGTCCAGCATTTCATAGATAGATTGTCACTGGCTTGGCTAAAGACTGAGCTCTGAACTGCCCGCGATCGTGGTGCGATGCAGATCTCGGGCATAGCCGTCATAACCGCCATTGGCTTTGTGCAGTACCGAGCGGTTGTCCCACATAACAAACATATTTGCCTGCCATTTATGGGTGTATTGAAACTCCGCTCGGGTTTGCCAGGCGTATAAATCAAGTATCAACTGCTGGGCCTCGTCTTGAGGCATGCCTTCAATGGCGCAGATGTAGCCTGCAGTGCTGAATAAGGTCTCTGCGCCACTTTCAGGGTGCAGGTTGATGATGGCGTGCCGTTCCGTTTCCAGCGCGTTCTCGGAATACAAAATCTGCATGGTGCGATCTGAACCCTGATCTTTCTCACCATAGGTGCCATCGGGTCCGTACGCCGCGGCGGCGGAATGCAGAGCAATTTTGCCGTCTAAACGGGCGCGCAAGTCACTGGGCATCATCGCCACAGCCAGTTGCTGATTAGCAAAGCTGGTGTCGCCGCCAACGGGCGGTACGATCAGGCTGTACAGGCAGGTGCCGATAGGCGGGTGTGCCTTAAAGCTCCAGTCACTATGCCAGCTCTCGGCAAACACGGGTGCTTGCTCATCGGCGCGGCGACTCAGGGCGACCACCGGATTGTCGTCACTTATGGGCACAAAGTAAGGGTCGTCGCCCAGTCCGCCGAAATATTGGGTGATGCGCACCAGATCAGGGTCAGAGAGCTTTTGGTTTGGGAACGCCAGTACGTGATGCTCGAGCCAAGCCGCGCGGATGTTCTGAATGACTGTTCCATCCAGTGGTTGGGATAGATCGACACCGCGAATTTCGGCGCCACAAGCCTGGCCGGTAGGTGTGATTTGTAGCATGGCGGTTCCCCGAACTTTGATCCGCCAGCAAGGCCTGGGGTTATTACCCAGGCCTTCCAGCAGATCTACTTAAAGATCATCATGTCGCAACCGGTATTCTCGATCAGTGCATCTACTTGGCCCTGAGCGTTACTGCCTAATCGCTGGTACTCCTCGTTAATCCATTGTAAACACTTAGCCTGATAAGGGAATGTCGGCTGTTCCCAAGGCTGACCGTCGATCGTTGTCGTCATGGTTTGCTCGCCCGCCTGCAAGGCTTTGGCGTTGGCCAGTAACGCGGGAGCATATACGCGACCGATTTCGCTCAGTAGTTCTTTGAGGTGGTCTGCACTGTCTTGCAAGTTGATCCAGTCCTCAGCACCTGCGGGGTTGCCGCTCAAGTCGTCAACAATATCGGTCCAGGCATGAATGCGCGGTGTCTCCTGCATACAGATTGCAGCCGGTGTAGGGTCGAATTTCGCTAACTGGGTAAGCTGGGCGTAGATGCCAAAATCTGCCGATGAAGGTCGCCCACCAAATGTAAATGGATGGCGCTGCAGCATACGATCGAAGAGATGTAAGAAGCGCTTGTAGCTCGCTTCAATCACTGGAGCTGTGGTGTCGTTAGAACCCACTACATAAAGGCGTGATATCTGACGATCAGCAATGTAGGCGCGCCGCTCTTGCAGTTCTTGTTCTGGTGATTGAATGCCGGTCCATCGTGGCAGTATGGTGCCTGCCATATCGATATCTGCTTGGTAGTACCAGCGATAATGGAACATCGCCTTGGTTAACCACTCGTCGGCGTAATCCTCGATCAGATAATTTAGAAATCCCAACACGGGATCCTGAGGAATGCTTTGACGCTCCGGGAAATCTGCTTCGAAGCGACGAATCAGTGGTGTGGAATCAACGACAGCCTGCAGTTCTTTGTTTTCGTCAGGTAGAAAGAAGGTCGGCAGCAGTTGTACCTTGGGTTCAGGCAGGTCGGATTGGTTTATCTGATCGCCGATGAGCAATTGGTAACGTATATGGCGAAAACGTAAATAGGCGAGCATTTTTCGCGTATAAGGTGAACCGGGTACCCCCTTAAATTTAACGGGTTCTGAAATTTGCATGATCGCTCTCCTTAGAAATCTGCATGTGTAGATACCACAAGGTAATAATAATGACTATCATTATTTCGATTAGTCCGCGCATGCCGGCGCCAGTTGTGCTGGCTGTGCAGCGTATTGAGGTGGGCCACGGTGTTAGATAGCTACGGCGCCCTGTGGCTGTTCATCGTGTTGATGGTGAGCACGCCAGGTCCTGCGAACCTGCTGATTATGACCGCAGGTGCGCAGCAGGGGTTTTGGCGCTGCCTGCCTTTTAATCTCGGCTTGATCACCGGTAAATTGGTGCTCAACGGCGCGATGGCATTGGGGCTAACGCTGTTGGTGCAACAGCATCCTAGGTTGGCTCAAGTGTTTGCGCTAGGCAGTGCCGCCTACATGATTTGGCTCGCTCTGCGTGGATGGAATGCGCACTCGGCAAGTCAGCAACACAGTCGCGTATTGAGTTTTCGTGATGGTTTATTTGTCCATCCCCTCAGTCCGAAAACCTGGGTTATGGTGGTACTGGCGTTTTCCGAGTTTATGCCGGTGTCGCCCTCTTTTGCCGAACAGTATTTTTTAATCCCCCTGAGCTTTGCTTTGGCGCAAATGGTATTTCACAGTGCCTGGTGTCTTGCAGGGGTGTTGCTGCGCCGCGCTTTGGGGGCGAGCAAAGGGTTGAATCGCAGTTTGGCCCTGCTCACTATTGCGGTGGTGCTTTGGGCACTGCTGCTGGCATAGCAACTGCTGTTGCTATTGACGGAAATTTCTGCCAGAAAAGAATCCAGCGCATAGACAGGGGAGATCAGTATGGCGACGGAGTCTGCAGCGATACAACTTAACGGAGTTCATCATCTCGCTCTGGTGTGCAAGGACATGGCCCGTACCGTTGATTTCTATACCAATACTTTGGGCCTGCGTCTGACCAAGGGTTTTGATTTAGAGGGCTACGGTCAGCACTTCTTTTTTGATATGGGCAATGGCTCGGAGCTTGCATTCTTTTGGTTTAACGATGCTGAACCGGCACAGCCCGGTGTAGCGTCGGTGAAAAATATTGTTGGCAGCCGTGCCGGTAATATTAGTTCTGCTCATGGCTCTATGAATCATGTTGCGTTCAATGTTGCGGCAGAACAGATAGACGACTACCGCGAACAGTTGGTGGCCAGGGGCGTCGATTGTACGCCGGTGGTTAACCATAATGATGTGATCACGGGCGAAGAATCCCGCGTAGGGGCGCAGGCGTCGGAGAAAACTTGGATTCGCTCATTCTACTTCCTCGACCCCGATGGCATTATGTTGGAGTTCTGCG
>Ga0160423_10002481_pt1 | contig 15387 bp, 15 predicted proteins | sample CRUFie14St8metaG_FD_108191 | JGI IMG/M metagenome (GOLD analysis project Ga0160423, IMG submission 108191) | Marine microbial communities from the Costa Rica Dome - CRUD Field 142mm St8 metaG | ecosystem: Environmental > Aquatic > Marine > Oceanic > Photic zone | place: Costa Rica: the Eastern... | reverse complement strand
TTCTTTCGTGACGTATGACTTACTTGCACCTAAAAATCCTGCTGGTTTTTTACTGCTTTCTATAGAAGCAATAATTCTTGGATCGTGCATCCTGTGTCTTATTTTATAACTATCTTTATCAGCTTCGATTTCATATGTAGAGTATTTACTAACAGGCAAATCAAATATAGGTAAATTTGATTTTTTACTTAAAAGAGTAATCGTATAAAAGTTGGAGGCAACAAATACAGTTCCGAGTCCTACTGATATTCCTTTAATAATATTGCTATTCATATAAGCTTAAAATTTAGGGAGAGATTTAGTAGGAATAGATGGCCCTGTTACATCAGGTAGACCTTTATCTAGAACCTTTGGCATGAGATTTGAAACATTTGCCATGATTTCATTAAGTATTTTTGCCTTAAACTGTTCGCTGGTGACGTACTTAAATGTAAAGAATCCACCGCCTAAAATTCCTAAAACAAGAATTGTAGATAAAATTGTTAAAGCATCAAGAATTTTTCTATACATATGATTAAAGAGGCGTTTTTAAGAGCTTTAGTACCTGTTACTATTATAACTTTCACAGGAATCTGTGCATTGGCTCCCCTCTATGTTACGCTTGGAATCGTAACAAAACAAGTATCAACTAAAACTAAGTAGCTTTTTTTCTACGATAAAACCTTGTTTTACAAGCATTTGAGCAATACTTTCTTCTTTGTTCTGTTGTAGCAAACATTTTGCCACAAAATTTACACTCTTTTTCTATTATTTCGCAATAGACTTTTTTTCGGTTTCTGCCTCTGCTCTATCTACTAATACAGCTTCAATACGCATAATCTCATCACGACAATTATTAGCAACCTGTACAGCTTGTTCTTGATTGTTCTTTAAAACTTGTATTTGTTGTTGTAGTTCTTCTGTCGTTTTACGAGCCATAAGTCAATAATGTGTTTCTTATAGTGTAACAGCAGCTAATAATCTTAGCTAGGTTCTGTGGGCCAAGTAATATTATATGGATCTGTTTGTGTTGGTACATCACGTAAAGCCTGTCTATAAGTCTTCCAATCATCAGACAATGTAAGGTCACTACTAGCTCTCCAATCTGTAGCTTGCAGCTTAAGATCTCTTAAATACCTCACATCTACCCATTTTTGAGTAATTAGAGTAGTCTGTTCTTCTGTTGTTGTATTCTCTACCTTAACATTATAAGCTTTGCCACCCTCAACATAAGCATCCACCTTAGATAGTTTTTGTGTTGGTGTTGTAAAACTAAGATTTTCTACAAGTTCTACTACATTATTTGCAATTAAAAAATCTGAGTTTGCTCCTGCAATACCAAAACTTGTATTAGGAAATAATTGTTGGATCGTACCAGTGCTTTTTACAGTAGTACCATCAATAATTGCGTAGTTCATCTTAATTAATTCAGCCCTTTTTAAATATTATAATAGTAAGTAATTTAATAGACAAAATAACTTGAAGGTAATGTAGTTGTGCCTGCGGAAAGATTTGAAAAATAAGTATCAATATCAGTAGTATTAGTAAGATCATATTGCGTAGGATATGCTACATGGCCAGCATTTGTTGTTGGATTACTAACTAAGTTATAACCAAAAAAGTTACCAGTGACTGTACCTACCTGTGTGTTTGAATCACTACCGTAATAACCTTTAGGAGCGAAAGTTGCAGATACACCGTTACAAGTCATACGGCAAAGAGGATTATGTTGAGTAGCCCATAGATTAGTAGTATATGAGGTAAATAAAGGGTGATATGTAGGTGCGTATGCTTGTATTACAAAACCTTTTGCAGTTCCCAAACCACTTTGAAAAAGAATATCTATATAAGGCTGACTATAAAGACTACCCATTGAATGAGTATGTACTATACTTCTTGTTGTGTAAAGACCAGTATTGCCTGTATCGTTTGAAATACTAGCATTACCAAGTGCAGTAAAATTACCATAAGCAGTATTATATGTTGAACCATCACAAATGTATGTATTAGTTGGGTAACCATTTGTACCATAAGAATAACCATTCGTATTACCCTTCGCCCACATACCAAGGCTATCTGTATCAGTAATACCAACCATAGTAATACTTCTTCCTTCAGGGCTGTCTCCACCGGTTATCGTTTGTTCGGGGAAATAACTCCAATTTGGTACTCGTGTATCAACACAGTCAAATCTTGAATCTAAATTTTCAAATCTAACAGTAGTGCTTGCTGAAGGTGTTACTCCAAAAAAACTGGCCAAGTCAGTAACTGCACTTCCACTAGAATTGCCTGCAGCAGCCCTAAGTTTATGGGATCTCATTAACTTAGATCTCCAACTGTTGCACCATATAATTGACTACCAACTTTAAATAATTCTATTGCTGTGGGATTAGCTCCCCCAAGTGTTGGTGCTGATCCACCTGACCATTTAATTGTAGGCCATGTCAAAGTATAGTTGGAACTACTTGCCGTCACTATAAGAAGCATTGATTGACCAGTAGTTAAACTATCAGTTGCAGTTCTATTTGCTCCTAATGTCCAAGTCTGTATCATTCCGTTATCAGGATCTAAAGCAACAGAAGAAGCGTCAGTTATAGCAAATACATTTTCATTTATTGCATCTTCAACAATTATTGTTCCTGTAAAAGTACCGCCAGCAAGCGGCATTTTTGTTGAGTCAGCTACAGTTATATCAGCAGAGCCATCAAAATTAACACCATTTATAGCTCTCGCTGTTGTTAATGTTGCTGCTGATCCTGTTGTATCTTGATTCAATGTAGCTACTCTTGCTGCTGCTACTGTTCCAGTGGCAATGTTACTTCCGTCTAAATCAGTTAATGCGGCTCCATTAATTGCTGGTAGAGTTCCAGTTATGTTGGCTGCTGGAATTGCAGTTAAGTTTGCTGCTGAGGCTGCTGGTAATGTAGCAGGGAATCTTGCATCTGGGATAGTTCCTTCTCCAAGGTCGTTAGCATCTAAAGACGCATATTCTAGCTGACCTACAGCAGTGGCACCAGAACCACTAATACTTTTAACTTTCAAATATTTATCAGCAGTAATATTATTATCAGGAAAAATAAATGTATATGATTGCCCTGCTGAGTGAGCTGGTGATTTTAGCTTTATTCCATGACTATTAACTGTGCAGTTCAATTGCATAGTTCCGTCAACGGAGCCAGATGAACGCACTTCAAAGACTCCAGTACCATTTGGTGTTGCTTTTATGTTTCCATTACTTGTGCTTGTTGTTATTTCACTACTTTGAACATCTAAATTACCTCCCAATTGTGGTGATGTATCACTTACTAAGTCAGCAATGTAGCCAGCACCATTGGTTATTGCATTATTGTTAAGAGAAATATCTGCTGAACCATCAAAACTAACACCAGCTATATTACGAGCAGTGGCAAGTGTAGCTGCGGTTGTAGCTGCAATACCAAGAGCATCTATATCTGACTTTGTTTGATCTGCTGTAGCTCCAGTTTCAATACCATTTAGTTTTGTGTGGTCAGCATCAGTAAATACATTACTATCAGAAGCACTTTCTACTAAAGTTCTAATCTCTGCTGCGGTTTGATCGGCTGTGGCTGATGCCTCAATACCTAATAATTTTGTTTGCTCTGCGTCTGTAAAAGCATTTGTATTACTATTACTTTCGTATGCTGTTTTTATTTCAGTAGCAGTTTGATCGGCAGTAGCACCACTTTCTATTGCATTTAGTTTTGTATGGTCAGCGTCTGTAAAAGTATTAGAGTCTGTGGCTGCTTCTACTGCTGCTGCTATCTGTGCAGCAGTTATAGCTCCTGTATTACCATTAACAGATAAAACCTGATCTGTAGGTGTTAATAGTTCTGTGAAATCTGCCATTGTGCCAGCAGTTCCACTGTTTCTTACATAAGACTTATTTTGATCTGATCTAACAACAATATCGCCTTCTTGAGTTGTTAAAGCTAAATGTGCAGATTCATTTGCTGCTGTCTGAACAGTAGTAAGTGCTATTTGATCGACATTAAAAGTAGTGCCAGATAAACTCAAACCTGTTCCAGCAGTGTAAGTTGTATCACTACTATTAGCAAGAACATAAGCTTTGACTGATTGTTGTGTTGGTACTTTAGTATCGCTGTCAGATGCCATGTTATCTTCATCAATAACAAAGTTCATAGCAGCGGTTGTAGTATCGGTATTCATTACCGCACCAGCAGCGTCTACATTTGTTGCGTCTGTGACATCTGCACTAGCTTCTATTGCAGTAAGTTTTGATTTCTCGGCATCTGTAAAAGCATTAGTGTCAGAATTATTTTCATAAGCTGTTTTTATTTCTGCATCTGTTTGGTCTGCTGTAGCGTTGCTCTCTATACCTGATAACTTAGTTTTTTCAGCATCACTAAAAGCGTTAGTATCACTTTCACCTTCATATAAGGATTTTATTTCTGCGCCTGTTTGGTCAGCAGTAGCAGCAGTTTCAATGTTATTTAACTTTGTATGGTCTGCGTCAGTGAATACATTTGAATCTGTAGCTGCCTCTACAAGAGTTCTTATTTCACTAGCTGTCTGATCTGCTGTAGCACTAGCCTCCACCCCTGCCAATTTTGTCTTTTCTGCATCAGTAAAAGCGTTTGTATCTGAATTATTTTCGTAGGCAGTCTTAATTTCTGCGTCAGTTTGATCTGCAGTGGCATTACTTTCAATACCATCTAATTTTGTTTTATCTGCTGAACTCATTGAACCAGCAGCAGATGTTGTAGCTGCTGAAATACTGATAGCTGGAGTTGCACCACCAGAAGAAACTATAGGGGTTGTGCCTGTAACTGAAGTAACACCACCAGCAGAACCAGATGCAGCAGATGTAATTCTTCCCTGTGCATCAACTGTTATATCTGCATTTGTGTAGCTACCAGCAGTGACAGAAGTGTCAGCTAACTTAGCAGCAGTAACAACGTCATTATCTATAGTAAAAGTTGCACCAGAATTACTTACAACAATATCTCCTTTATCGCCATCAGAAATCGCTCCATCTGCCCCGTCTTGTCCATCTTGACCTGCTGGCCCCTGCGCTCCAGTATCGCCTTTAGGAATAGTAAAGTCAAATGTAGCAGCACTTGACGATCCAGAATTAGTGACTGTTGCAGAAGATCCAGCAGCGCCAGTAGTTACTGTACCTATAGCTATGGTCGCAGCAGCCCCATCACTTCCATTACTACCAGCACTTCCAGAAGCGCCTGTATCTCCTCTAGGAATTGTAAAATCTAAAATTGCCGCAGTAGTAGTACCACTATTTGCAACACTTGCATTAGTACCAGCGTTTCCTGTGGTTACTGTTCCTATAGCTACTGTTGCAGAACCCTCTCCTGTCTCTCCTTGCGCCCCTGCTGGCCCTTGTGGCCCTGCTGTTGTAATTTCAACAGTAGTGACCTCATTAACTTGACTAACTTCTACTTTGTTTGGTGTACTCATTCTGAATAACCCTCATTTATAAATAGTGTACCTCTTAAGTATTGAAATTTCTCTCCATTTGGTTGTGTTAATTGAACATCATATTTCAATTCATGTTTATTAAAAGTTGCGGTCTGTGTATCTGTTAGAGCAATATCTACAACACCACCTGTTCTATTTGTATAAGTAATAGACCAATCAGCATATTTAGTGTCTCTAAAGCCATCAGAAGTAATACTATAAACTTCTGCATCAACTGTATAACCTGTCAGATCAATAAGATTGCTGTTGCCATCCCTAAAAGTAAGCGTTAAAGGAAAATCACTTCGTCTTGCAACGTCAAAATCTGCGGTTCCAGCAATAATAGCCATTAGCCAGCCTCCAATGCAGCAACTTTAGTTTCTAATGTTTCAATTTTAACAACTGCTTCCTGTAGTGCGGCAGTAAGAAGCGGTACTAATTTTGATTGATCCATGCCTTGATAAATTGCTTTACCATTACTATCAACTTCATCTTTAAGTCCTGTCACGGCTTCGGGAACTGCCGTCTTTACTTCATGCGCAAGAAAACCATCAACAGTTAATTCAGAATTGTTTTTATAATTAAATCTATAAGTTTTTAAAGTTTTTAATCTTGTTATAGCATCTGTTAAGTTAACAACATTTTCTTTTAATCTATAATCTGAACTAACATTATAAGCCGTTGCACTTCCGTTAGTAGTTATTGAACCTACATTACTACTATTATATTCAAACTCAATTAATTTTCCTGTTCCACTATCAGGTAAACCAGCAGCTGCAAGTCTGTTTATAAATACACAAGTACCTACCCCTGTTCCATTTTTTACAATGCTTACAAATTCAAAACCAGCACCATTATCATTTGAAGTATTGGTAAGAGCAATACCAGCAGTTGTTAAAACATTACGAGTACTATCATGAGAAATCATAGTGCCTTCTTGAGTTCCAACTCCAAAAATTGTATATCTGTCAACACTATCTGTTTTAAAAACAATATCGGCTTCAGTATCGGTATGTAATATAAAATCGCCTGTACCTTGATGTAATATTTCTGAATTTCCATTTGCTGTCTGTAATCTTTTTATAGATAAACCACCAGTAGTATGTGTTGTGTCAGCAATAAGGTTGATCGCAGAGTCATTTGCATTTCCAGTTGTTTTTATATCAAAAGCCGCGTCACCTGAAGCTGGTGCAACTTCAAGTTTGCCTTTTATTTCTGTTCCAGTTGTTTTGAATAATGCTGTATTGACTGAATTATTAGATACGCCTATTTGGTTAGATGCACTTCTATAAAAACCAGTACTAGCTGAGTTTGTAAAAGTATAACTTGGATCAGAAGCAGACCCATTTGGACCAAAGAAGTTTCCATTAGCCAGACTTAAAAATTCAACTCTATCAGTTGCATTTGCTTTATAAAAGGCCATGCGATCAGATGATGTGTTCGCATACCACATATAGTTATATTTAGTAGTTGGCTCACTGCCGTAGCCATTATTTTGCCGAATTGCTTCAAAAAGATTATTTAAATCAGTACGGACATTAGCTCCTGTATCATTATCAACTACAAAATCTGCTGGTTTTGCCATTTTATTTTATGTTTTTCCTATTATACTAGCCCGAACCATATCCAAAAGCACTATATGTGAAATTTCTAGCCACAAAACTAGAACCATTTTTTATAGATACAACAAAATTACTTGAACTAACACTATCAATAGTAAAGAAATCACCTGACTGCATATTATTTACATTTATAAAAACTACTGGATTAAAAGCTGATGTGCTTCCGCCTACAGCAGAAGTTCCTGTAAAGAATTTTTTAGCAAAAGTAACTGTAGTTGCACCACTTCCAGAACTTGTAAGAATACCGTTTGTTGCACTTGAATTGTCAATACTTCTTTCGGTTCTTGCTTTAAATGTTAAATTTACACCTAATTCAGATATCGCTACATTTTTATATCCACTATCATTTAGAACATCAATTTTAAAAGATAATGTTCTTGCAGTCATTTCTGTATTTGTGAAAGTTTCAAAAGTTGTACTAGCTGTGCCTGTTTGACTTTTAGCAATTTGGAACGTAACTGTTGCGCTTTCCCCTGTTTCACCAGTACCAGTGAAATTACTTTCAGGCCAAGTATCCATTAAATCGGTGTAATCATCCCATAAAGTAACTGAACTGAATCCAGATTTTTTAATATGAGTTGACAAACCAAATCTAAAAGCCCCACCAAGATCAATGTCATTGGCGTTAAAAGTATAGCTACCAGTTTCAGATATACCACCAGAAACATCATCTAAAGTCGCAAAAGTTTCTGTAGCAGTTGTAAGATTATCTACATTAGTTAGAGAGTCAAAATTTGTTCCACTTGTAAGAACTAAAGCGTTTAAAGTATTATCCTTAGCCATATTTACTTTTGCACCAGCAAAAGCTGAATCTTCCCTTAATGATAAAGTTTTATCATCACCAGCTACCAGTTTATTTACAACAACAGAAGTTGCCAATGCAGATTCATTGCCCGCTACATCAACAAACTTTAATAAATACTCACCATTTTCATAATTATTTATAACAATTTCTGTAGAACTACCATCCACATCTTTCAAAAAAGTTGAGCTTAAGTAAGATCCAGAACCATCGGTACTGGGATCAAATTTTACTCTTACTAAACCACCATTTAAAACATCTTGATCCTCTGAAGGATCAAAAGTTAAAATTAAATTATTGCCACTTTCTACACCCCTTAAATTTTGTACATTACCAATTGAAGAATTTATCACACCGAAAGCATTTAAATTCCTTTCAGAAGCGTTAACACTTAAAACATCATTTGCCGAAATAGACCTTAATTTAAATTCATAAATACCTGCGGGATTATTATTAATAATAAATTGATTGGTAAATTGGTAACTTACAAAAGGTCCGTTTCCACTTTGTTTGTAACTGATTTGGTATTTTTTTGCTCCCTGTACATAACCAAAATCTAAAACAATACGACTTGTTGGCCTACCATTTACCACAATTAATTCTTCTTTAAGGCTTATGATTGGCGGTGGTTGTAATTCATCTAATAAGGTTGTCGGATCTCTGCCTATACCATTTCCAAGATCAAGTCTGTCAATAAAAGTATATTTAGTATCGTCATAAGCAATTGCTGTTATAGAAAAAGTAAAATTAGTATTTTGTTTTATATTTGAAACTCTAAATTTTCTATGTTGTATGTTTCCAGTTTTAACTGCCCAAATCGTACCAGCTTGAGGTAAAGGATTTAATGCTGAGGATAATGTTACCGTACTTCCACTTACCGATTGAATTGTTCTTTCTTGCAATCCTCCTTCTTTATCAACTATTAAAAAATTATCACCAACAACACCAACTGTTGTATTAGTGCTGTCATCTACTACTAATACTGTTGAACTTGTAACTGTCTTAACTCTTCCACTTGCTCTAAAAGATTCTTTTAACCTATCAGCAATTTTTATGATATGAAAAGGTTCTAACATTGACGCAGCTTCCAGACCACATTCAAAATTAACAACCTCACTTTCAAGTAAATTCGTATATAAAATTGATCTTCCAAGCCTTACTGCTTGACTCCTATCAGTTGTGTATAAAGCTTGGATGTTTGTTTGGTTTATGCCATATTTAGTTTCAAAATCAGGATCTAAATCATTACTGCTAACAGAAATTTGATCTAATTCTTGAATATTATTATTAAAATAAGCTACATTTACTTGAGTATATTTTTTATCTTTATCTATTCCAGAATAACTAAACTTGCCATCTACTACATTTGCATTAGTAAATAAATAGTTTGTTGTTGTTTCGGCTTTATCTAAAGCAATTTTAATTAAGCCATTTTTATAGTAAACAGTAGCTCTCATCAAACTTGCTACTTCTTTTATAAGATCTAAAGCTTTGCGTCTTCGGTTAATTACGCCATTAAATGAATATCTTGGAGTATCTTCACCTGTAATTGGTGTTGAACAATATAGACTTGCTGCATAAAAAGATGGTTTATCAATCTTAGTTTCGTCTATTTGTAAACCATAGTCCTCTGTTAATAGTCCATATAGAATCCAAGCTGGATCAGTTGTCCAACGTTTTTTATCTGTATCATTATTTAAACGAACAAAAGTATAGCCTGTTGGATACAATAATCTTCCAGTAACGCTGTCAACAGGAACAGTTCCATCATTTGTACCAATAGGAACTTTTACTTTTATTCCTCTTATTCTGTAGATTCTTTGTGGGATGCTAGGGAACTGCTCTGCTGAATAACGTAAACCTATATAAGAAGATTTAGGAAATCTTGCAGTTGCTGGACTTGCGTGTATTAAACTTTGCAATCTTGCAAAACTAAATTCAGTAAATCTTCTTGATCCTTCTTCATAAACATTTACTCTTTTTGTTTCTCTTCCTACTGATATATTTGCGAAAGGATCTCTTCCTAAACTATTATTAGCTCGAAATTCAATGTCTTTTCTTACAACTTGAACTTCCAAAGGGAAATTAGCAGCTATAGCTGCGGGTGTATTTCTAACACTTAAAGGTATGTCAATTCCGTAATCTCTTGCATAAGGGCCAACTGAAATTGCCGCTAAAGGGTCTGCGTCAAAAGTTACTAATCGAATGCCATTTGTATTATTTATTCTGATCTGTATATGCACCGCACCAGCTTCAAAACTTTTTATACCATGTTTTGTAAATTCGTCTTTAAAGGGCCCTTCGGTAACTATTAAACCTTGTGTACTTCCATCAGTAGGATGTAACTGCCTTAAACTCTGCCAACTTAAAGTGACAATTATTGATGATGGGGTGTCATCTACATTGTTATCTTGCCCCGCTGCAACTGATCCAGTAACTTTATTTCCTTCCATATCTCTGTTATTATTAACTATATCGGGTGTTAAAGTTTCAGATCTTCTTAAAGTATCTATGCCTCCCATTACTTGTTGATTATCTTTTCCTGTTCGTAGTGCTAAAGAAGTATTTATAATTGTCTGTTGCCCACCTGCATTTCTTATTGGTCTACCGTTTATAAAAACATCTTGTTCTGCTAGTTCTAAATATTCTTTCTCAGCAGCAGTAAGATTTGCAACATCAGATGGTTTTGGTGAAAAAAGTTCATCTGGAATCGCTACTCCGTTAGCTGATGGTGTAGCAAAACCTTCAATTTCAGCACCATCACAAACTAAATCAAGAAAAGTAAAAAACTGTACTGCTCTTATAAAATTCTCAGGCAAATCTTCACTAAGACCCATTTGGTGCTGTAATCTCTTATAGCTGTTTATTTCTCTAGCCATATTTTCTATGCATTAATATTATTTACTTCCACTGTATCAGCGGCAGCACTTATAACCACTGAACCAACTAAATATTCACCAAAAACTAAAGGAGCAGCACCACCAGATTTTGTAGTATTTGCAGTTGCGCCACTTATAAATGAATTAACTTCTGGATCACTTTGTACCTCATTGCTTGGAGGTGGAGTTGGGGCAAGCAAATCAGATAAAAAACTTACTGATCCTACAGCTAATGCGTTAAGTAACGCTGCTGTTCCAGTAACTTGTGTGTTTAAAAAACCAGCAAACAAAGTACCTAAAAAAGGTAAAAAGAAATTCCCACTTACAAGAGGCACTACTTTTATATCGCCCTCTCCTTTAATGACAAGATTTTTAAAAGTTATATCAACATCATTCATAACAACGCTGTAGCAAGCTTCAAATAGATGCTGTTTGCAATTAGGATAATTAACTTTTATAAAACTATAAACCTCATCTACATTAGAAACATCTGCATCAAATTCTTTCACTCCAGATAATTTTCTTAATGGACCATAAAGTTTAATTTTTCTAATCATTAATCTGCCTCCAAAAAACACCAGTTATCATCTTGTATAGAATAAATGTACCAATCTGTCATGTACAGCTTACAATTTTTTATATCCGCTTCAGATGGATCGGCATTGCCTTCTACATGAGAATGAATAATAGCAAGTATGTCCGCACCACTATCTTCACAGGCTGCATAATCTAAAGGATCTATAGCGAAAGTAACCTCTTCTTCCACATGGGATGCAATATTTTTACAGGGATAAAAAAATTCATCACCACCTTTTTCAATTAAAAAGCCACAGCCTTCTGCTGGTTGACATTCTATAAAATGTTTTTTAGCCTCTTCTTTCCAAGTCATACAAAAACAAAAGTACCTGTAGCTGGAAATCTGTCTTTAGTAATTTGCTTTCTAGGTAAAAACAAATCCTCAAAATCAATAGTATTTACTAATTCAAAACTACATATTTCATTGTTTTCAACTAATTTTTTATTAATTTGATATTTATGTTGTTCTAATTCCATATTTGTATTTGGTGTGCCAAATGGATTTGTATTATTAGCAAAATTATCAGCATCTAAAAAACGAGCCATTGTCCTAATTCTTACTATTTCAGCTTTTTGTAAATCATTAAAAGGTGTTATTTGATTTACTAATTCTATAATTGTAGAAAAGTTACTAATAGTATTTGCAAAAGTAATTGTAGGTCTTGCCATAACTGTATTATCACCAGTTTCAAAACCCTCTATATCGCAAGCGATAGCTGTATAAGTGTTACCTTGCCATTTAATATCAGTACTTATTTGATTTGTGCCATTATGAAATCTGTAAAGAGTAGTTGCATTTGAATTAGTTGAACTGTAATGCAGCCCAGATACCAAATTAAGCTGGAATAATTCAATTATTGAAATATTTTCTAGTTTTTGTAACTGTTCAATTGGGATAATCATGGCTGAAACACCTCCTCAAAAGTTGCTGAAATGGTAACTCTATTAAGATAAGTATTTGTTCTAGTGTATTGATCACAGATAAATGTTCTTGCTGTGCTTGTAGCTGGTGGTGTAAATGTAAAACTTTCACTGTTTTTTGCTCTTGCGTCAAAAAAATCTAAAATTTTATCACCATCAGCCAAAGAAACAACAAAAGTTAAGCTATAAGATTTAGGGTTCTGGTTTAGACCAAAAGTGTTTCTTGACTTATAGCCATCCCCAAATTGTACTGTAATAATTTTTGGAGCAGCGGTTTCAGTAGAGTTATAAGTAGGTGTTGTTGCACCTGCGGTAGTACCAAGTGTTGAATCGTCAAATGTAGCCATTACCTTAATAAACCTCCACTGCGTTTTTGCTTAATAATTTCAGACTGTATTGCAGCTGCAATAGCCTCTCCAAACTGCTGGCCATCTTCATCAGATTGAACATTTGAATTTGTAGCATCCACAGAAATACTAATATTATTTGTAATAGAAGAACCACCAATTTCTTGATTTGGTATAACAGTACCAGCAGAACGAGGAACAAAAAGTTCTGGGCCTCGCTCTCCCACGACTGAAATTTTATTAACAGGCGGTTGACCACCATTAGCAAATAACCCACCAAAAATATTTCCAAGAAAACCTCCTAGCCCTTTACCTTCACCACCTTTTCCAAAGTTTTCAGCAAAGCCACTTAGTAGCTTATCTAGTTGAGCATCTATAATCTTATCCCTTATTCTATTGAGAACGTTTGACATAGCTTCACCAAATGATTGCGCACCAGTTATAGCGTCCCTTAAATTATTTTTTATACTGTTTTCAATCTCTTGTCCCACCGCAGTCATTTTTTCTCTTAATTCTTCTGCCTCTTTTTTGCTTTCTTCGATTTTCTTTTTTCTTTCTTCTTCAAGTTTATTTGCCTTCTCTGCTTCTGCATTTTCTAAAATAGCAAGATCTAATCTTTCTTTTATGGGTGCCATTGTTTCATGTAATAACGCAAGCCTTCTTTCTGCCGCAGCTACTGATCTTTTGTCATTTGAATTATTAATTGTTGCTATTTCTTTCGCCATTTTAATGCCAATATCAGCCTCCAAAGCCCTTAACTGCGCTAACTCTCCTTGTTTTATTGCTTCAGTAACTTTGTTTTGTTCTTGTCTTTGTTTTATTAATTGTGTGACGACTGCTCCAATACCTGTGGCAACAGCGACAAAAGGAATTGCATTAAGAGCAATAGTGGCCACACCGCCAGCCGCAGCTACCTTAATCAAAGCCGCACTAACCAAAGGAATTGCTACTGCCGCAATTTTGGCTGTGGCAGCAACAGTAGTAAATATCAAAACAGTTTGACCTAAAGGTGAATTTACAAGCTCAGTGGTTTTTACAATTAATTCAGTCAAAACTTTTGTTACAGCTAAAACTGCAGGCTTAAGTGTATCTCCAAATGCTCTAGATAAGTCTTCAGTCGCATTGCTAAAGTCTTTAAATACTTGTGTAGGATCGTTTTTAAGTAGCTCTTTTAAAAATCCACTACCTTCATTTCCAATTTTTCCTAAAGCTCTAAGAACAACATCACTTGTAAGTTCACCCTCAGCAGCTAATTTTTTAAGTTCACCAATAGTAACTCCAAGCTCTTCAGCAATTGGAGCAAGAACTGTTGGCACTTGTTCTGAAACACTCCTAAATTCATCACCAGCCAGTCTTCCTGAACCAAGAGCCTGTGCTAGTTGTCTAAACGCGTTTGATGATTCTACCGCTGATGCACCAGCTAATTTAGCAGCAGTATTGAATCCAAAAAATACAGTCCTTATATCTTCAACTGATTTTCCAAGTGGAGCTAATCTCGCTGTAATATCTGTCACGCCTTCAAGAGCTTCAGTGGCACTTAAACCAAAAGCTTTCTGTGCATCAGCAGCTATCTTTTGAGATTTTGCAAAATCCGCACTGCTTTTTGTCAGTAATCCTAATCTTACATTGAGTTTTTCAAAGTTTGCTGATGTATTAACAGCTTGCCTTGCTATTAAAGTTAAACCTATTCCACCAATGGCATTTCTCAAACCATTAAATGCACCTTGTAATTTATTAGTTTGATTTTGTACACCATTTAAAGCCCTAGTCGCACCACTGGCATCAACTCTTAATCTAACGACTGCTTCTGCCACAAATAAAAAAACCTTTACTCTATATTACCTTGAATTGCGTTTTTGTCGTTGCAATGCCCTTTTTTCTTCTTCTGTTTTTACTTCATAGTATCCAGCCCAGTATATAAGCTCTGCCTCAGTCATGTTCATTCTGAGTTCTTGCACTGTCTTACCAAGTTCTGTTGCTAGGAAAAACTCAAATCTAAACCAGCTATCCCCTTTTATTCTTTTTTTGCTGTATCAATATCAAGCTTTATATCGTTCAAGAAAAGTTCAAGTTCATTTAAAACTTTTTCTGGAAGTTGTCTTTGCAGTATTGGTGCATCCGACATATCAAAAGCTGGAGTTCCATCTTCTTTTTCAGCCATTTGACAAAGAAGCTGAGTTGATACAACTAAAGCATCAGCATTAGGGCCAGCTAATTGTTGTGATTTAACTCTTGCATATCTTGTGATAGGTTTAAAATATAAAGTCATTACAACTTCATCTTTTGAGTTTTTAACGTCAAACTTACGTCTTGTGACCATTTCGTCGTGAAATGCTCCAAGTAACACCTCTGCGGTTCTTTTAGTTGCCATAAATAAATGCGAAGAATTTTACTTTTAGATTGCTGATGTAATTGTGCCAGATGGCTTAAATGTAATGCTTATAGTGTTTACATCACCTAAAGATGAACTTTGCTCAAAGTTTGTTACAAGCCCACTAAAGCTAATTTTTTGCGCTCCACTGCCGCTATCAGGGAAAAGTTCAAAAGAAGCAGTACCAGCATCACCAGTTACTAAAGCTGCATCTACAAATGTTGCAGTTTCACCAGAAGCAGCATTGTCATATACTAATTCAGCAGAGCCTTCACCCTCAATCAGTCCACCTATAAATGATTTAAAAGTGTCCCCTTGAACAGTTGTTTCTTGGGTATCTTTGGTGATAGACATAGACCATGATCTAGTGCCTAATACAGGGTTTACTGAGGAGCCGCCATCATCAAATTTGACTTGCCCGACATCACCTTTTACA
>Ga0160423_10002480_pt1 | contig 15388 bp, 22 predicted proteins | sample CRUFie14St8metaG_FD_108191 | JGI IMG/M metagenome (GOLD analysis project Ga0160423, IMG submission 108191) | Marine microbial communities from the Costa Rica Dome - CRUD Field 142mm St8 metaG | ecosystem: Environmental > Aquatic > Marine > Oceanic > Photic zone | place: Costa Rica: the Eastern... | reverse complement strand
GCGTCACGGAACTCTACCAGAACGGTCCGGCGGGTGAGGGCCATGTCCATGAGGTTGACAAAACCGTGCTCACTTGTGGCCTCACCAGCGGCGTCAGTTCCGAGGGTGTCGTCGGAGGTGTCGCCCGCGGTGCTGTTGTCGTCGTCAGCGGTTGGCGTGCTCAGGTCCAGAAGGCCCTCGCATGAGATGGTGAACGAAGAGGCTCCGGCGAGGCTGTGGGTCTTGCTCGTGCCGTTGAGGAGCGTGAAGTCGTCCGAGCCGTTGGCGTTGATTTTGGTCTGCTTGGTGCTGACCTCGACGGTGGCGTTGGAGTAGGAGAGGGTCGCGTTGGTCGCGAGAGCGAGAAGTCGCGGGGACGTTGTGGCGCCTCCGGCGTTGGCATCTGCGTCGGCGCCGGCGTTGTTGTCGTTGTCAACGTAGACCCCGAGCTTGTTCCCGTTGAGAGCTGTGGGCATGATGTTTTTTTTGTGCTGTGGTGGGAGGGATTCAGCTCACAAAATGAACCCGAAAAATGTCGCGAATGATGTCCCGCCGAAAGCTCTCCGTCAGTTCCGGAAAAATGTTAAAAGGGTGCAGAAATTTGGTCATGTCCCCAGAAATGTTATCGCCTTGTAACTTATTGATTCTCAGCGAGTAAGCACTTCTCCAAAAAAAGGTGCTACCATACCCCAGAGGGGAGAAAGTCGCTTAATGCCCCCTTAAAACGCCTCTGAGAGGGTGCTCACATTTTGAGCTTTTGCTCAAATTTTGAGCATTCAGCCGATATACTGGTACTGTGTATGCACGTCAAAACGGCCCTCACAAACAGCCAAGTCGCCGCCGAAAATGAGGTCAATTTGCACCTCATCAAAAACCCCATCCAAGAGCGTCCAGCGGTTGGTCGAAAGGTCGACCGTCAGGTTGTGGGTGCTGGTCATTTTGGTCCGAACAAAATGGAAAAGGGTCCACGCCTCGGCCAAGGTCGGAGCGACGCAAGAGACCGAAATGGTGAACGTGTCATAAGCCACCCCTTCGGTCGCGGTGAGAGATGTGTGGACGTGCTGGGTGTTGCTCCCATCTTGCTCGAAGTAGATGGCCGGGTAATTTGTCCCAGCATCCGGCTCGCGGAAATAGGGGAAAATTCTGGCGGAGTCACCAGTGCCCACCCTTGCGGTGATATTGCTGTCGGACTTGAGAACGTGGTGGATGAGGTCAAGCATGAGCGTCAGGTTTTTGGCGAGCCCCTCCAAGCGGCAAGGACGGCCTCGTTGAGTTTTTCGCGTATGCGGGCGGGGAGCTTCTCTTGGTGGGCCGCTCGTGTTCGTGCAACGAACCCGACGGCCTTGCCCGGTTGGCGGATTATTTCATCGGTGCGGACCAACCCCGTCCCGCTGGGATAGGTAAAGGTGCCGCTTGTTTGATACTTGCCTCCCCTCGTTCCCAGCTCGATGAGGTGAGCGTGGCGTGCCCGCTTATTCTCTGGACCACGAAAGCCCGGCCCGAGCCTCGCGATGTAACCGCGGCGGCTTCGGCTGAATTGTATGGTCGTCCGGATGGACCGGCGGAGCTTGCCCGTCTTCTTTGGGGCGAGCCGTCGCATCATGCGGTGGGGGTTACGGAATGCCTCACGAATGGCCCGACGCATGAATCGCGTTTGCGCCGCTGGCTTCATGGTGTCCAGAACGCGCTGGAGCCCCTTGAAGTCTCCGGGGTGGACGATGGCGGTGGGGCGGAGCCCTCTGGTCGACGCCATCAGCGCGGCGAGTTTCTGCGCTCGGTGAGGACCCTCTGGCCCTCTTTGCGTCCGAGCTCAATGATGCCGACGATATAGTACAGCTCTCCCTCGTAGACGATGCGCTCCTCATTCGTGAGGTCCGCATCGAACCGAATCGTCCACGTTGTCCTCACTACCTCGACGACTTGGCCAGCTTCGACGCGCTCGCTTGCGAACTCGTCACGCTTGGCGGCGAAGGTGGTCCGCCGGTCGCTCCACGTTTCATTTCTCTGGCCGAAGGTGTCGACCGCATTCGTGGCGCTCTGGATAGTGATGCGCCTGTCCATTTTGCCGATGTTCATCGGATGCGCGCGATGCTTCTCACGAGGTGCTGGAAAGCCAGAGGCACCTCGATGGGCTTGCTCGTGGAGTAGGCCACAGCTTGCCGGTTTTCATACAGGTGAGACAGGAAGAGGAGGGCGCAGAGCTGGAAGACGCGCGAGGTCTGGGACGCCTCGGCAACGGTCTCGTCTGCCCCTGTGCTGGGGTCGTCAGCCACAGCCAGAACGCTGACCTCATCGTCCGGCGCTGTGGTGAACGTAAAGCGCAAGGGGAGCGGGTGGTCGACGTCGACGTCCCCCGGGTCGGTAAAGGAGTTTCTTGCGAAGAGAATGGCCGGCGCCGTGCCAGCGTGGAGCCCAAAGTTCGCGAGCCCGAGCGTGGTATAGGTTAAGTCTCCGTCTTTCAGGTATCCCGCGGCCGTCAGGGCGGTCGCCTTGAAAGGGAGCTCCATGCGCTGGGGCACGGTGTTGGTGTGGACCACGGCCTCACCAGCCACAGGAGAGCGCCCAGTCATGTCGATGGTGTGACGGATGGCCGCCTCAGCGAGGAGGAGGAGGTGGTTGCGTTCCGCAGTTTGCGCGGCTGTGCCACCGGCGGCGGGGATGTCAATCCTGAGATGTTCCTCCACGGCGGTCTCCCCTCCTAAGATTGTGAAAGGGTCCGCGATGGGGTGCTTGATTTCGATGCGGTAGGCCATGAGGAGAAAGTTGTGGACGCCCCGGAATCGAACCGGGCAAAGTGCCAGCCATGGGCGTCCGACCGCAGAGCGGTCCCAAGGAGTGAAAGGGGCCCGGGGTCCATTACCCCGGGCCGATTTCATCAGTAAGCAGTGTCAACCGTCAGACCCGCGGCGATGGCGCCAGAGCCAGCGCGGCGGAGGTTGCCGTCCATGTAGCCATCTGCAATGACTCGGACGACCCCTTTCAAGGCCTCGGTAAATACGTCCACTTGGATGGAGAGCCCCGCCCATGTGCAAATCATGATGTCGGAAGCGTCCACGCACATGATGGGCGAGGCGTTAATCGTGTCGTTCGTATCGCTGTCGCCGAAGTATTCCAGCGTCTCGAAAGCGAAGTCCGCGATGTTGGTGGACATGAAAGCGGGGTGGCCCATGACTTGCTCCTGCAAGTTTCCGGCCTGAATCATACCGCCAGCGTCAGCGGTCTGACCCAAGAGGTGGCCGTAAATCTGCGGGGTCATGAAGAAGGCACGGCGCAAATCGTCGGGGTTGCCGGCGAGGTAGGTGCCCATGAGCTTCGCGATGTCGGCGAAGTTGGTGGCCTTCGCCGGTGTGCTCGTGCTCTGGGTGCTTGCGCTGTGACGGTCATTGGTCACCAGCTTGGCGCGAATCTTACCGAGGACGTGCTCGTCAAACCGGGAGGCGATGGCGTTGCCCAAATCCCGACCGAAAAGGTCGTCCAGTTGGCCGTTCATGGAGTGCATCAGGTGCTTGGAAATGTCGACCGCACCAGCGAAGCGGGTGGGCTTCAAGACCTCGGACGTGAATTGGTCCGTCCCGGGCGTCAGGGCGTCGCCCTCGTTTCCGTTTGAACCGTTAGCTCCATGAGCGACAGCCGCATTGCCGGGCATGACGGGGAGCTGGACGTCACCAGAGAACCCGGAGAGCTGAGTGGCTCCGGCGCGCTGGAGGACGCTCTTGGCTTGCAAGCTCAAGGCGACGGGCGCATTGATTTTCTGGATGATGTTTGAGCCCGTGGTGTGGATGTTGGCATCCGTGGTGTCGGCACCATAGGCAGAGCGCTCGCCGTAGCTCAAAAAGCTCGGGATGTTGAACTCACCGCGGAGAGAGATGCCGGACTGGTTGGCCTCTTTGCGGGCCTCTTGGTCCATCTCCCGGAGCACGCCATCAAGCGGACGGCCTTGAGCGAGGGCGCGAATGCCAGCGCTCAGGCTGAACTTTTCAGCGATTTGCTCCTTTTCTCGCTTGTCGGATGAGCTGGCGCTCATGTCAACAGCGACGGCGTTGGCCTTGAGGGTCGCCTCGATTTTTTCGGCTCGAGCGATTTGGCCGTCGAGGTTCTCGACCTCTGCGATGATGTCCTCGGCTCGCTGGCTCTCCTCGGTGGTGAGCTCACGGCCTTCGACTTGTGCGGCCTTGCTGATTGCGTCGAGCTGTTCGACGCGCTCACCTTTGGCCTCCCGGAGTTGTGCGGGTGTCTTCATGGTTGAAGGGGTTGGGGGTTTAGAAATTTGAGCGTTTTGCTCGGATGATGGCGGACCGGAGCCCACCGAGGGAAAGGGATGACGCTGGAGCTGTTTCGGTGCTCTCTGGCGCAATATCTTGGACCGCGTTGGCTTCTGCCTCTGCGGTTTGGTTTTGGGTGAAGTTGGCCCCCTCAAATGAGCGGAGGGCGCTGGTGGCATCGCTGTACGCTCCAATCGTGACGACGGAGACATCGACGAGCCTGTTGAGCTTCGTGATGGTCCTGACATCAACGTCGGCCTCCTCATCGCGTTCCCAGCGCTGACCGTCTTCTCCGACGGTGAAGGCAAAACTGGCGTCCTGAACGATGCCCCTCTCCATGAGCTCGACAAGGTCGCGCCCCGTGGTGGTGTTGGGAATGGGGAAGGAGTAGCGGAGACCGTGGTCGTCAAGGCTTAACTCAAGGCCGGCCCCCACCTTGGCCAGCGGGCTCGCTTGGTCATGATTGAACAGCGCGAGGACATTGTCCTCAAGGCGCCCCTCGAAGGCTTCACGAGTCAGCACCTCGCGGAAAGCGCCGCGTCCGGTCTGGATGGTGGTGGGGCTGTTGAACACAGCGGCGTATCCTTCAGCGCGGCGACCTTCTTGGCCGCTATCTCTCAGCTCGAGAGTCGTGGCGCCGATGAAACGGCGCTCAATGTTTTGGTCCATGTCTTGGCTCTTTTTCTCTTCGGACTTGCCGGCGAGTGGGTGAGAATCGGGGAGGAGGTCCGTGTCGTGCTTGCCGCTCCGGAACTTCTCATTTTTGAGCGCGTAAATAAAGGAATTTACCCGGGCATGCGCCCATTGGTCTGGGCCGGAAACGCCGGGCCGAACGCTCTGGGGGTTGGTTTTGTAGGCTCCGACCCCGCGCTTGAAAACAGCCTCAAGCGTCCGCACGCTTGTCCGGTGCTTCGGGTTGCTGTCGTTGTGGTCGTCGGCCTTTTTCTGGAGGCTCTTGCGGACGCGGGCGCTGACCTCGCGCTCCTCCTCCTCGTCCTCCTCATGATATGGCTCATGCTCACGGCCGCCCGGTGTGTTCGGCTCTGGTGGCTTAGGTCGACCGACAGACCCATCCCCTGACGGGTCTGTCGACTCGTCCATTCCCGGCTCGTTGGTGTGGGGGTTGTCTTGGTCCGTAACCGTGAAGGGAGAAGCCTCTTTGGACTTGCTGAATTTAAGGACGTAATGGTCTCCAGCGTCCTCGATGGCCATGAGGTGCCGCGCTTCATCGCGGCCCTCTTGCTTTTTCTTGACGGCATTGACGGCCGCCTTCATGGCGCTCTCTCCAATGTCAAGGACGACGCCCCACTTCATGGCGGCGACGACCCCGGCGATGTTGCTGAGGTTGGGCTCATCTTCCGGAAACTGAGAACCGTCTCCAGCATGACGAGCGGCCCAGCTCTCGCGCTCCTTTACCCAAGCCGTGACGGCGTCGGTGTAGTCCCCGGCTCGAGCCTTGACCCAGAGGTTGAAAGCTTCGTTTCCGCGGATGTTTCCGCCAGCCTTCCAGATACGGGGGTGCTCCGCCTTGAGCTTCTTGCTGAAAGCGTGGTCGAACTGTGGCCGCTTGGAGTTCCTCAAGACGATGGCCTTGTCGTCTCCTTTAGTCGGGAAGTTCGTCGCCATTTTCTTCGGGTTCTGGTGCGGGTTCTGGCGCCTGTGTGAGGCTGTCCAGAGGCGCAAGGTTCAGAGGGACGAGGTGGGTGTCCCCTCCGTCGATTGGGTTGAGGTTCTCGAGGGCTTCGCGGGCTTCGTTGATGCTTACGATACCGGCCCCAGCGAGTCGCGTGAAGTATTCGCCTCTCGTCTTGGCGTCTGCCCGGAGCAAGCTGGACAGATTGAAACGCACCTCGACGCTTCCCCGCTCTCGCTCTGGGAGAAGTTTGAGCGCGGCCTCTTGCTCGATGCGGCGCACGAGCGGCCCGATGGTGTACTGGGCAAAGTGTCGCGCCTGTTCCTCGGTGTTGTTATATGTGACATTCGTGTCGATTCCAAGGAGAGCCGGGGGCACGCCGAAGCTGAGGGCAATCTGCTCCGCTTGGAGCTTGCGCGCCTCTTGGAGCTGAGCGTTCTCCGGATTGGTTCCGACCTTTACGAAGTCGGTGCCGTTCTCAAGGATGGCCGTGCGGTGGGCTCCTTCGGGTCCATGATAGCGCCCATGCCACGTCTCACGAAGTCGGCCAAATTGCTCGTCCGTCAAGGTGTGCGGCGTCTTCAAGATTCCGCTCACGTTGCCGCCGTTCTGGAAGAAGCTGGAGGCGTATGTCTCCGCGGCTTTCATGAGGCCGATACTGCGCTTGTGGACGTCCACAGGTGAGCGGTCCCGGAATGCCTTGACGATGAAAAGCTCGTCCTCGGTGTAGACCTCCCCGGTGGGTTGGTGGATGTATGCGCCGCGCCCATCGCTGAGCTCGGCCTCCTTCATGTCATTCGCGTCGAAGTATTCGAGGCGGTCAACGCGCCCCCCTTGCGTGCGCTTGATGCACGCAAAGCCTCGGCCGAAAAGATAGGCGTCGGAGATGAAGCGCTCGAAGAAATCGAAGGCCGTGACGGTCCCGTCTGGTGACCGCTTGAGGATGGGCGTGAGCTCGTGGGAAATTAGCGTCTGGCTCAGGCCGTCGACGTTGTAGACATCGACGTCAAGAGCCGCCACGGTCTGGCTGATTTTTTGGATGCACGCAGAGACCACCGAGACCTCCATCGCGCTCTCTGGGTTGATGCTTGCGGCGAGCTCGAGGTGGTGGAAGATTTGCGTGGCCCGTGCCGCGGCGAGGGCATTCCCGAAGCTCCGCCCCTCTTCCTGTTCTGGTGAGGGGGGTGCCGTTCTAAAAATTCTGTCGAGGAGGCCCATACGCGGCGAAAATGGTGAGGAGTTTCTGGGTATCTGTGTCTCCGCGAAAGTTACTTACCAGCGCGCTCCTCGAAAACCCTGTCAGGGTCTTCGTGGTCACGCTGAAGGCCGGAGCCTTTGCAGTCGGAACAGGTGTAATATTCTGGATATTCCCAGCCGTATGGTCCAACGTCGCCGGACCCCCCGCACGTGTCGCAAGGTGTGGGCTCGTCATCGGCTTCGGTGTCGTCTTCTGGGTCTCTCATTTGGAGCTTTCAAGTTTTTGCTGTACCTTTGCGACGTAGTCGCAAAGGCAGGGCGTCGAAGCCCTGAGAATTACAAGACTCTCCCCCCGCTGATTCTTACGTTCTGGACATGGAACTCGCCGGCCTCATCAACGTCGACGAGTGCCGCGCCGTGGTTCCATTGGTTGCGCGGCAAATAATCCGGCTCAAGGTCGCAAAGGCAACCAACCGACCAACTCGTCCGAACCTTACCGAGGGCGTCCTTGGTGGTCCATTCGTCTGAGCGATGGAAGTGACCGCAAAGGCTGGAGCGCTGGGCTTTGCCTTGGAGCCACTTCGCTGGATGCTGTCCGCCGCTCCCTCTGCCCACTTCGTGACCGTGGACGACGACCAACTTACCGAGCTTCATGACGCGCCAATCCTCGACAATGTGCACGTCTGGAATCTGAGCGCGGAAAACAGCCTCAAGCGTGAGCTGTTCCAATCCCACAAGGTCCGGGGCCTTGGTCTGGACGTAGCGGGTAAATCGTTGCTCATGGTTGCCCAGCTTGAGCCAGATGTGGGCGCCCTTGAATTGCTTGCCAATCTCAGCAACGAGCTCGGCCGCCATGACGAGCTCCTCGGCAATCGGTCGCTCCTTTGGGTCTCGCGCAAAGCTGGAAAGCTGGTAGAAGTCGCAGAGGTCTCCGTTGATGAGGATGTCGGTGACGCCCTTCTCCCTCTTGGCCCAGTCGACCGCCGCCTCAATGGCGGCGACGTCATGGAAGGGGATGTGAATGTCCGAGAGAATGAGAACGCGCCGCTCGCCATTCAGCTCGAGCGGAGAGCGGTCCGTGGTCGGCTGTGGTTTGGGCAATCTCATCCTCATCGCTTGACGGTTTTTTCGATGGAACGACCGGCGAAATAAGCGCCGAAAATCGTGAGGGCCATGACCTCCAGAACCTCGCCGAGGTATGGGTCCAGCTTGAAGCTGTTGGTCTCAATGCTGTCCGCAATCAGCACGCCAAAAAACCCGACAAGCGTGACAAGCAAGCAGAGAGGCCGGACGACCTTCGCGAGCTGGTTGTCGCCGCTGGCGTCGGCCTCCCATCGCCTCGAAACTTCCGAAGCCATCAAAGCCTCGAATTCTGCGGCCCGTTTTGGGTCATCAACGTAGCCGTCACGCTTGAGGCGTGAGGCTAAGAAATCCAAGAGCCCAGCGTCGGGCACGAGGTCGCCGAGAGTCCCGAGAACGTCGGGGGCGTGGTCGCGTAACCAAGAGCCGAGGCGGGTGTCTTTCAGCTTGCGCCTCACCCGTTTCGCTTCTCGATTTTGTCGTTGGCTTGAGGCGTGGGACGAGCGGCGGCCAGAGCGACGACGACGGCCCGAATATATCCGAGCTTTGAGCCTGTCCATTTGGGATTCAAGGAGACGAGCAAATCGGCGAACGCGAGAAGGCCGAGCGCAAGCTCTGCCCAGTTGTTGAAAATCCAATCCATGCGCCAAAGGTTGCACCAAATCAATGGGGTAAAACTGTCATCCAGAAACAAAGCAGAAAGAACGAATCCAACGGGCAAGAGCTCGCTGGCTCGGGGCGTATTCGTCACAGGGGCGCCTCTCGTGCGATTTGAGGCGATTTAAGGAGCTTTCGAGCTCTTCCCGGGTGTAGGGTACCGAAGGGTCGAGAAAGTCCTCAGAAAGGGCCTCTATTTCGTCCAGAGGCAAAAGGGCACGCTCGGCGGCTCTGGCGCAAGCCCTGCGCAGAGGCTCGAGCTCTTCGGGATTCCGAGGGAGACCATCGAAAGCGTCGTCCCATGTGCGGCTCATTCTGGGCGCTCGTCCTCTCCGATGACGTTCCCCTCGCTGTACAGTCCGCACAGCTTCAGCACGCACCGCGAGAGCGCGCGCTTCTCGGCCATAGCGACCGGGTAGCTGGTGCGGTTGTTTTGCTTGGACGCCTCCCCATACGTCTCGACGCGGTGGACCTTTGCCCGCTTCTTTGGGCCCCGGTCCTCTTCCATGATTCCGACCGCTTTGATGACGATGAAATCGGGCTGGAGGCTCTCGATGAAAAACTCGATTTCGATTCCGCGCTTGGCTTGGATTTTCTCGATGCCCGCGCGCGTGATGACGGTGAAATGCTGGTGCGTGAAAATGTCGTCAGGCGTGAGGCCGTTCTCATCAAATAGGGCGCGCAATCGGGCGCGCTCGGTGTCGGTCAGTTTACTCATATCTCTGGGAACTCTGGGGGCCAAGGTAAGCCGCCTCCGCTGTCCTTCGACCGAATGGTCAGAGCATGAGCCACGGCGACCGCCATGTCCTCCAAAAGCTCAGCGTCGTCCAGCATGGCCGCGACGAGCGCGCGCTGTAATGTGCCGCGGCGATTGTCCTCTCCCTTGGTGACGTAGATGCACGCATCGCCCTCGTCGGTTGCGTGAAGCCACAGCGCGGCGTTCTCGCTCCGGTCCATGATGTCGTCGAAAACTATCTCAACGTAATCGTCCGCCTTCTTCTTGTTGATGCTCATGAGGGAGGGAAATTTCCCCCGAATCTAAGAAGGCGCGGAGCTCTTTGTTCTGTCGCTCCAACAACTCGAGCCGCTCCTTTTGGTCCGCGTTGATTCTGCTGAGCTCGATGTTCGCGAGCCGCTCAGAACGATGAGCCGCTCGCTCGCCTTCCAGTATCTTCTCCAGCTCGTGGGAATCGAACACGAGCCCCCCAATGTGCTCGAGGCTCTTCTCGTGAATCTTCCGTTCAGCGTTGCCCATTGTTGCCTTGCGGTCGTCGATGTACTGACGGAGCCAGAAGGTGAAGCCATCGCCGTCGCTCCTCCTGACCATGCGATGCAGGAGAGCCCAATAATGGTCCCGCGTGCTCATGTGGCCGCTTTGTTGATGAGGGAGAGCTTCATGGTCTCGATGTGTTGAGGTGAAGCCCCCGGGGTCTCTCCCCGGGGGCGGGGCGCTTCAGTCGAGAAAGCGGGGGTAGTCGAGGATGACGTCCTTGAGGACTTCGACCGGGACACCTTCCGGGCGCTGGGCTTGGATGGTGATGTTGACCTTGTTGTCAAGCGTGCGGAGGGTGATGGGCTTGGTGCCACCGTAGCCCTCATAAATGTCGAGGCAAATGTACTCGGTCATGCTCGCGCCGTGGTCGTAGTCGGTGGCGTCCTCGGGGGAGAGTTGGCAGGCCTCCTCGCGGGTCAGCGGCTCAAGGGTCCGAGCGAGGGTGTAGGTGGCGAAGGCGACGTGGGGGGTGGTGATGGTAAAGCTCATGGCTTGGGGTTGTTTGTTGTTGTTGATGGGCCAAAGATACGGCGCTTTTTTACTTCTCCAAATTTTTCCGCATTTTTTTTCGGGGCCCTTCGGCTCCCCTCACCAGAGGGGGCCGAAGGTCTTGAGCTGGACGGCGTGGCGCTGGAGGAGGCTCCAGATGGTCAGGGGCACCCGGGTCAGCTCTGAGCGCATCCCGAGGACCATCTCGACCGTGTCGATGTTTTCGAGGGCAAAGCTCCGGCCGGTGTAGATTTTGAAATTGGCCTCGAGCTTCTCGGCGTTGTGGTCAATCTGAGCGCGGCGCTCATCGCGGTCCTGCTTCTTCTGCTCCTTGGTTCCTTTGAACTCGACCACGCACATGACGCGATGGCGGCCGCTGACCCGGTCCTTGTTGTCGTAGACCACGCCGTCGACAATGGCGAGGGCGTGCCCCCGGACGATGATGACAAAGGTGCCAATCGGAAAGCGCTTGACGAACTGGTTCAGCGTGAGGCCGCTCTGGCGATACAGGTGCTTCATCGGCTTCCAGCCGGTGAGGCCGGTACACTTGCGGCAAGCGATGGCCACGCTCCGGGTCGGGTTCTCGCGGTCGAACTTCCAGACGCTGGAGCCGCCGCGGCCTTGCTTCTTGATTCCGGAGCGGAGGCTCTTCTGGTAAATGACATCAAAGTCGAGGCCGGTGGCGTTAGCGAGGGCGCGCTGGTAGCAAGAGCCATCGCGGTAGGTTTGGTACTTTGAGTCCTTGGTGCACTTGTAACCGTCTGCGGTGATGAGGGACATGGTGTGAGGGTTTTGTTGTTGTTGACGTGCCAAAGATACGACCCTTTTTTACTTCTCCAAATTTTTCCGCATTTTTTTTCGGAGCATGAAAAAGGGGAGCCAGTCAGCGGCTCCCCTTCCCTGTCAACAGGTCACCCCCTCACAGGGTGGCCCATACTTTGCGGGCCCATTTGGGTTCCATGCAGTCGTCGAGCAATTCCTTCAGCTCGGCCATGTGCTTCTTACGGGCGTGGTCAAGGTCAGCCGTCAGGTGGCCAGCCTTCTCGTGGGCGGCGTTGATGGCTTCAAAAGCGCCGGACAGTCTGGCCGCTGTCATGGCGTCACATTGTCGCCCTGCGTTGCCGCTGATGTAGTCGGCGATGAGCCTGAGCTGGTCGCCTGTGAGATTCATGTCCCCGGTAATCTCGAGCGCGCTGATGAGGTTCTCGATGGGCGTGAGCTTGTAGATGTCCAAGCTCCCCGGGGTGATGCGGAAGGTGCTCATGACTGGAAGGAAATGTTGGCGTCCATCCAAGCCCCCAAGTCGTCCGACTTCTCCGCCCGGGCCTCCATGGCCTTGGCGGTGAAGTGGTTGATGGAGGAGAGGCAACGGTCGAGGTCGTAAGTGCCCTCCCCGTTGAGGGTGGCCGTGAGCTGGCCGTTCCAAAATGCGACCTTCCCGAGGTACTGGTCATTCCGCTGAGCGCGGCGGTTGTTGTTGCGTGGCATGATGTATGCGTTTCGTTTTGGGTTTGTTGTCGTTGTTGACATGGCAAAGATACGACCCTTTTTTACTTCTCCAAATTTTTCCGCATTTTTTTTCGATACATTAAAAAGGGGGGAGGTCTGCGTTCAGACTCTCCCCCCCCTCAGCGCCAGCCCCGCCGGGCGCTTCGTCAACAACTCCAAAACCGCGGGGCTCTCTCATTTGTGGGGTGCAGATGAACCCCAGCCCTGTCCCCCCTAAAGGGGGGACAGGGTGAGAGCGTGGTTCTACTTGGAAACAAGAGAGTCGGAGGCGAGCCGCTCGGCGTAAGCCTTCGCCCGCTCCAGCCCGGGAATCAATCCACACCGAACAGAGTGCTGGCCGTAGCGGTCGGTATAACGAACCTCCCAGTCCGCTCCGTTGCGGCGGCTGTATCCTTTCTTCCCTCCGGTGCGGGTGAGGATGTAGTAACCACCCGAGAGGTGGAGAAAGTGGCGCGTCGTGTTTTCAGTCCTCGCGCTGGACCATGTCATTTCCATATTCATGGTGTGTGGTTTTGATGTTGTCCGGCAAGGGTACGGAATGGCGTGCACAAAAAAAAACAACTGCGGAAAATTTGGAAATGTCCCCGGATTTTAGTATTGCTCTGCAACTGGTTGGTTTTCAGCGAGTTAGCACTTCTCCGAAAAAAGGGGGTAGGATACCAGCCAGAGGAGAAAGTCGCTTAATGGCCCCTTAAAATGCGTCTGCGGGCTTGTCCACTTTTTTCCACTTTCTGCGATTTTTTCGCTCGGCGACGCTTCGACCTCCACACATGGAAGGCGTTTAGGGTGGGAAATTTGAACTCCCCAAAGAGGTCGTCATGGTCTTCCTCGAGGTCGTAATATGTCTCCGCGGCCGTCATCCCTTGCCCGAGCCGGGCGATGAATTCCTCATGGAATCCGTCCCGCGAATAGATGCGACGCGCAAGGTTGAGGCGGTCCTCAGCGGAGGGGGCTGGCTCTCTCATTTGGCGCTCTGGTGTTTTTGTCGTACCTTTGCGACGCAGTCGCAAAGGCCGAGGGGTTGGCGGCTCGTAATCATAAGAGCCGAATGAATTCGTCGGGCGGTTCTTCCTCATCGTGGGCGAACGTCATCCACTCACCCAGAGCCATGACCAACGCGACCACGCCGTCAACCTTCCCGCTCTTGGACTTGGTGACCTTCACGTTGCCGGCCGGGTCATAAGTGACGGCCACGTTTCCGACCATCCAATCGAGGACCGGGTCGCCGTCATGGATGAGACCCCCGCCAAGGATGAGGCGCTCCAGCTCTTTGGTTGGAGCGCTCTGACTGACGAAGCCCATTCCGAACGGGGCGCACTCGATTCCGTCGTTGCTGAGGTCGGTGATGAGCTGGCTCGAGTTGTATCGGTCAAATGCCAGCGACCGGACGAGGTACTTCGTGGCAAGACAATCCGGGTCCTCTCTGACTTGCCCCTCCTCGTTCACGTGGTGCCCAGTAATGAAGCGCCGGATGAAATCGTAGTCGGTGACGTTGCCGGGGGTGACGTGGACGTTGGGGAGGTCCTTGAGGCGGCCGTAAATGCTGGACTCGTCTTCTTCCAGCTTGCGCTCGATGGCGCGCTCCGGGAGGAAGTAATGGCACCGGATGAGATGGGTGCCGTCGTCTTGTGGCCACAGCATGGCGAGGGCCGTGAAGTCGGAAACGCTGGCGAGGTCAAGACCGACAAAGACCTCGGCGCCGGGCTCAGGCTCCCCCTCTTGCTTGCACGCTTGCCACGCATCGCGGGCGACCCATTGGGTGGCGCTGTGGACGAAGAGGTTGGCGTGCTTGGTTTGAAACTCGACCACAGCCCGGCCGCCGTGATTCATGGCTTGCCGTGCTTGGCTCTTGAGATAGTCCTCCGTGATGCTGACCCCGAGGCCGGGGTTGGCCTTTACCCATGTCGCTGGGTCCTTCCAGTCGTCCCCCTCGTCGAGCTGGTAGATGAGGGAGAGCGTCCGCTCGTCATCCTTCAAACCGTCCAGCACCTCCTTCGCTGTCTTCATGATGAGAGCCGCAGGGCCCTCCGGAATGAAGCCGGCCGTCGTTATGGCGAGCGTGAGGCCGTTGCGTCTGGAGCCTTGGCTGGATTTGAGAACCCTGACGAGCGAGCCGTCCCGCATTCCGTGGAGCTCGTCGATGACGCCGAGGTTGAGGCTGAGGCCGTCGAGGGTGTTGCTGTCGCTGGCAAGAGCCTTGCACACGGAATCCCGCGGGCCCCTGACGTCATGACGCCGCACCTCGAAGCGTTTGAGGAGCGTGGGGTTGGCTTGTATGATGCGGCGGACCTCATCGAAAGCCAAGCGCGCTTGGTCCTTCTTAGTGGCGGCGAAAACGAACTCCCCGGCCGCGTCGTTGTCGAGGACCATGAGAGCGACCGAAATGGCGGCCGCCAGTTGGGTCTTGCCGCTCTTGCGGGCGACGAAGAGGTTGGCGGTCCTGTACCGTCGGAGGTCCGTGCCGCGCTCCTTCCATCCGAAGAGGTTGGCCACAAAATAGCATTGCCACGGGCTCAGCTCCATGAGCTGGCCAGCCCACTCGCCGCGGGTGTGTTTGATGAAGCCCTCGATGAAATTGATGAAGCGGTCCGCCTCGTCCCCATTGAACTCCCAGCGGCCAGAGGTGTCGCCCATGTCGTCCACGAATTGCTCGACGTGCTTGCGGACGTAGTCGCCCACGATGACGCGGCCATCGAGAACGTCGAAGGCGTACCTCGCCCACTTGGGGAGCTCAGAGGAATCGGTCGAGCTCATCGTCTTCGGCTGATTTGTTGCGGGCATCGTTGGCGGCGTTCACGGCTCCGAACAGCTTGGCCCTGTCCTGTGGGGACAGGCCGAGCTTCGCGGATAGCTTGAGGATGGTGGCCTCGCTTTTGTCCTTGGCTGTCTGGAGCCCGGTGACGTTGCTGGTTCCATTCTCAAAGGTCTGGACCAAGTCGTCGAGCCCGTTGATTTGCGTGACCACTTGGCGCCAGATGCTGAGGGTTTTGGCGAGCATGGTGAGGAGCAAAGTGTCGACGGTTTCGAGGAGGCCCTTCTCGTCCAAATAATCGACGACCGCGTCGAAGTACGCGCGCCCTTTTGCGTCCAGTTTGACGACCGGCCGAATGTCGCCGCGGCGGTGCTGTTTTGGGGGCTCAATTTCTTGGTCCTGTTTTTTTTCAGTTTTCGCCGTTTTGACGATGTTTTCGAGCTGTTTCAAGCGGTCATTTTCTTCCATGGAATCGTCTGTATGCCCTGTATTTACTGGGGTTTCCGGGGTTTTGGGCGCACTCCCCCCCTCCAAAAATAGCCCGCATTCACGATTCT
>Ga0160423_10002478_pt1 | contig 15393 bp, 14 predicted proteins | sample CRUFie14St8metaG_FD_108191 | JGI IMG/M metagenome (GOLD analysis project Ga0160423, IMG submission 108191) | Marine microbial communities from the Costa Rica Dome - CRUD Field 142mm St8 metaG | ecosystem: Environmental > Aquatic > Marine > Oceanic > Photic zone | place: Costa Rica: the Eastern... | reverse complement strand
GTGTTTACCGCATCAATACGATCCGCGCCCATCCGATCCACCAAGGAAACAAGGTCGGGATCAGCTCCGGACTTTCTCATAAACGGAGCCACCGCATTGGCGAGAAACTCCATCTGACGACGCTCTTCCTCGACCGAAAGAGGTGCTCCACGACCGCGGACAGGATTGGCGATCCGTGGCTCCCCACTCTTCAACAAAAGAATACTCTGAGCCGTAATGAGGCGATGAGACATATCCTGATCTCGGAGGTAGATCAGAGCATCCCCGACTGATTCAAGAATTTTCCAAAGAGTGGCCTCCTCCAGATCACTTCGGCGTCGCTCTAGGTCACTCAGACTCGGTGCATCGACCAGTTCGAGGGTGTAAAAGTTCACTCCCAGTTCCTGGTCACACTCATACACCAAAGAAATCGCTGGGTGATTCACCGAAGCCCGAGCACTGGCTTCATTCACAAATCCTTGCACCCACGTGATATCGCGACGGTGCTTCCTGTAGAGCGTCTTCAGGGCAACTCGGCGCCCAATCGAAGTTTGCTCCGCTTCATACAGGGCAAAGTCAGCATCTCTCTGGATTTCGCGAAGCAACTTGTAATCGCCCAACCGCGTTCCCACAGGCAGCGCATCCTCGGGTAACTGCACCGGAGCTGTCTCCAACCGAGGCAGAGAATCTGAAGAAGGGTCACCACTCGAACCTGTATTAATCTCCGCAGGAGGCGAACTGACCGGATCACCTGCTCCAATGACTGGTTCCGCGTGAGGCTCATCCTCTGCAGAAGTCTCAACACCTGTAACGACTGCCGCATCAAACCACTCTGCGAGGACACCAAGGTTCACCGGTTTGAGGAACAATCGCTCGTGGTCATGTATCCGCGGATAAAATTCTGTCATGTCCTCACGACTGGAATAGGCGCTTGGAAAAAGGCCCACCTTACTTTGAAGGTGATCGCGCAGATCGAATATCTCGCCGCCGGTATCAATCGAAATACCGGCAATCATGATACTTATTTCGCCAGTTTCACGGATCTTTTCACGAGCTTCAGCAGCATCAACAGCTTCGATGAGAGTGACCGACCGAGCAACAAGAGTAGAACGAATATCGGCACGATCCTCTTCAGAAGGATCGATTAGGAGGACAATTCTTTCGTTCTGCATAAAAAATTCCTAAAAACTCGGTTTGTCGGGAAAGAGAGAATTCTCAGGACCGAAGGTCTCGGGAGCAGCATAGGAATCTGCTGCGCCTTGCTCAATTGTCACCTGAGAAATATCTTCGGGTCTCACTACCCTATCCTGAAGCCGATCTCGATAATAAAGTTCAATGGCGTATCCATAATACCTGCGATCCCCCTGTTCCTGCTTTTGATCCTCAGTAAATACCGGTTGATCGTAATTAACGATAATTTCTTCACGCCCATTTGTCTGCCAATCGTAGGGTTCCGTTGGATAGAGATACGAGGTGTCCGCGGTGGATGCATCAATACGTTCCCCGTTAATCCGATCATAAAAGTAAACCAACAGGGAGAGCTGTTCGCCGACTGGGTTTAGCTCGGGCTTCGAATCAATCACGATCCGCAGCGACACTCGCTGGCCCTCAGCCACCGGGGATGATTCCTCAACCTTAACTTCGCCAATACTCATAATCTGTCCAACAGACTCAGCAGGAGCTGAAAACCCACCGGCTAAATGTTGTTGAGCGATGATTGAATAATCTCCCGCGCGAGTTGGGCTCATTTCGATCAGCTTTTGCCAATAAAAATTGGCCTTGAGATCCTGCCTCATCTGACTCAGCGTTGCCGCCATTTCCGCGAGAACCCTGGGATGATCTGGCAGCGCCTCTTCGGCTCGCCTCAACGCTTGAATAGCACCTGCCGTATTGCCTTCAACACGCAATTCTTCCCCAGTCGAGACGAGCCGTTTTAAGATCGGGTCTTCAATTCTCTCGGCAGTATATTTTGCATTAGCTAGAGCCTCAGAAAGGCTCGGTGTGAATCTCTCTGAACTTGAAGCGGCCTTATTGTTGAGCAGTCTTGCACCCTCTATGTTGGTTAGAAGTTCACCGCCTACCCCTCGGAGGGGCGAATTTAAAGGTTGAGACTCGAACTTCTGCTGTTCGATCGCTGCTGCGATTTCCGCCGGAATTGCACGGACAATCGGCGCAGATATGTCGGTGACCGGAGAGGCTTCTTTAGCAGTGATCGCATTCGGGCCACCCGCCAGAGTGGTGCCGCCAGACGCGCTGCCCGACTCAATAAAAACTGCCCAAAAAATAGCCAACAGCTGGATTAAAGCAATTGAGCCAACCACCCACATAGCAGTGTGAAATGTCCGGCCATAATCCGGCCGATTGGATAACATTTTCTCTGCCATAACCTCATCAGCAGCTCAAAACAGAAGTGTTCAGATATTTCTGAGAGCATGCCTCGCTGGCTTCGAAGATAGCCAACGGTTACGGATTTTCAAGAACGCGGGACCTCCTTGATTACGGGAATTAAGAGTTTATGAAAATAAATTTCACAAACGACCCTTTCAGCGGCATGACACAGCTGGTGGTCAATTAGATTTTTCAGCCCTGCTGCCCTGCTGCCCTGCTCCTTATGCTGAAGATCAATTGACATAGGCGACCATTCTTCGAACAACATCCAGACCAGAAGCAATCAGATCTCTTCTATCGAGCTAATCTTTGAAAGATCAATTGTCAGCAACGAGCCTAATTTACCCGCCGATTTGGAGCCACGGCTACCCCTTTGGTCCCTTGTATTTACCCCTCATGAAACCTCATCGAGGATCAGGGAGATCCAAATAATGATAACCGCCCCCCAGAGTAAAATCCACGCGGACGAAAGAAGTAATGCCAGCCACCAGCGGAGAGGGCTCCGCGGAGCAAATGTCTGACTTCCTTTGCGGTATCGAAGAAGCAGGAACAACGCGACAGGAGCGGTGAAAAATGAAAAAGGGGCGAGCCAAGTTACCAAAGCGAGCGCGAGATTGTCATGGAGCTTGGCCTGAGCCACGAACGAAGCGCTCTTTTTTTCTTCCCTGAGCTGATAAAGGCAAGGAAGACAATAATCGCGATCGCCCCAATTGACGGACGCCCTTAAAGACATGAGGCAACCGCATTCGTCACACACTTTTTCTGCTTTTAGCTCCCCATGAAACGAGCAAATCGCCTCATCTTCTGAAGCGATCCGATCGTTTATCATCTCCGGTTCTTCGCGGAAAAATCTCGGAAAAACAGCCATGCTGATTTGACTGCTACAAACTGGACACTTCTCTTCAACACGATCGACCGAACGACTCACATTAAGACTAGCGCGGCAGGTTGGGCACTGCAGGGAAACATCAGCATTCAAACTGTCAGTATTCATCTTCTCCGTCACTTCTTGATCACCCTCGTTCCCACGAACCGGTCATGTAGCGCACGTTTCTCCTCATCAAAAGCCGCCATCCAGTAGACGCCAGAGCACAGCACGAGAAGCCCCACAAAAACAAATATCCCAACCAAAACTGACATGACCATCATAGCCGCCGCATCAGATTGAGAGGATGCTGCTCCGATCGCAGTAATGACCACCCCAAAACCAATCATAGAAGGTGCCCAGACAATCACGTTGTTGAGTGGTTTTTTCGCAAGCCAACGCAGGAACGACTTTTTGTAAGTAATTCGTGATCCATCGGGGTTAACCACCTTTGCCCCAATGATCATTTTACCTAAAGTTGCCTGGTATTTACCCACCATCCATGTCTCATAAAAAACACTGAAGGCCAGATTTGCAAGACCTCCGACTCCAGCAGTGATGATCATTCCGATCGATTCTTCCAAATCCATATCGCCAGATTCGAGCGAAGTGCCTACCGCAGCAGCAGCGACATAGTAGGGAATCATGAAAATATATGAGGGGAGAATTTTCACGAGGTAATCGAGAGACGAGGAGAGCGTCCTCCACCAGAATCCAACAAAGGACAATGGATTATCAGTTGCGTCTTCGATATCGACGGTTCCTTGCTCCATCATCTGCTGGACGAATTCGTCTTTAAATTCCAGCCCAACCAACGCTTTACCGTAGGGGATTAATTCTTCCGAAGTAAATACCTGCCCCGAGTAGGCACAAACCCCGATACTGGTCGGCTCCCCCTCTTCATTGGGGCCGAAGACCGATCCCGCAACGGTGCCGAACGGCACCCATTCATCGAGTCCGTCTTTCCATACCAGCGAACTGGCCAGGATTTCACGTTCACGATTCAGTCTCAACAAAACCTCTTCACTTACGGGCCCCTGCTGAGCTGCGCCTGAATCCGTGTAGAACCACTTCGCCATTTCGATGCGCGTCTTGGATGAATGAAATCTAGTTTGAAGTCAAAAACATTCGAGCGATTTCACCCACCTTGAACCGGTGGCATAAGAGCCAACTCGTCTCCATCCCCAAGGAGCTCACTCCGATCAGCAAACTCACCATTAATCGCTATGAGAAGTTTTGTGTTCCACGATTCAATTCGCGGATAGTCGTGATAAACCTGCCGGAGTATATCGGACACTTGGGTTTCGCCGCAACTCATCGAGATCTCTACCTCCTCAACGCCGGCTAGTTCGCGTAAAACGGAAAAAAAAATTACTCGGACCATTTGATACTAATCTTTAAATGTATTCCTCTTTTAAAACTCCAATCACGGGAAGGTTCCGATAAAGCCCCCGATAATCGAGCCCATACCCCACCACGAACTCATCCCCCACATTGAAACCGACGTAATCTGCCTCCACATCGACTGTCCGCTCAATTTCCTTGGACAGCAAAACTGCTGTCTTCACTGATCGGGGAGCGCACTCCTGCGCGAGTTTCTGCTTAACCGCCGACATCGTGCGTCCAGAATCAAGTATGTCATCAAGTATCATAACATCCCGCCCCTCGACCTCAGGCATCCGACTCTGGTGAAAAGTCACTGTCCCACTGCTCGATGTCCCGCCATGGTAACTTGCTACGGAAATTGACTCCAACTGCAGAGGAAGCTGGATCTCGCGAATTAGGTCAGCCATAAAGACTGCGCTACCCTGCATGACCGCGATAATGGTGAGGCTATCACCACGGTATTCGTCCGTAATTTTTGTTCCCATTTCAGCGACTCGTTCACGAATACACGTTTCATCAAACAAGACCCGTTTGAGATGGGAATGCTGATAAGAAGAGCCTGATTTCATTGACCCAGCAGACATCGAAGGGTGGTTGGATTCAACCGAATTCTCAAATTCAACAAGCGGTCAGCCTCATTCATGAAACCGGTTGCACACCCTTATTAAGAGGGCCTTGTTGATTCGCGGGCATCATGGATCCGTTTTTGTTCGTATCACCAAATCGATGAGCGACTCTGCTAACCCCTCTCTGGAAGAATTAAGGTGGGACTATCACGCCAACACTCTACGGCGAAAGGATCTCGCCGCAGATCCACTTCACCAATTTAAAAAATGGTTCGCTGATGCTCTCGCCGCCGAAATTAGGGAGCCCAACGCGATGACATTGAGCACGATTGGACTCGATGGTTACCCAACCGCCCGCACCGTTCTAATGAAAGATTACACGGATGACGGAGTCACCTTCTTCACCAACTATGAGAGTCGCAAAGGTCGCGAACTGGAGGCTAATCCTGTCGCTTCGGTTTTGTTCTTCTGGAAAGACCTCGAACGGCAAGCCTTGATTCGCGGAAAAATTAAGCGACTTGCAGCCGAGGAATCGACGCGCTATTTCCAGTCTCGCCCCTACGCCTCACGCATTGGTGCATGGGCTTCAAAGCAGAGTGAAGAGATCCCCAATCGAGGGTGGCTCGATGAAAGGGTCGAAAAGTTTGAGACTGAGTTTCCCGACTCCGGTTCTGAGGAGAGCGTACCCCGTCCCAAATTTTGGGGTGGCTATCTACTGGTTCCGGAATTCGTCGAATTCTGGCAGGGGCAACCCGGTCGCAAACATGACCGTTTCGAATACAGCAAGGATGAAGGCGAATGGTCGGCGCGCCGTCTTAGTCCTTAATCTAAGATATAGGGATACAAAAACGCCCCCGGCGAGAAACCGGGGGCGCTGCTAAAATCGCTTAGAATTGGGAATGCCTTTTATTCTCGAAATGCTTGATGATTGCGTTTCGCTCGTTTGAGGAATTCCAACAGAGAAGCTTACCGGGAGGAAAGAAACTCGCGAAGTTGCGAATAAATGGGCTGGATGGCCTCTTCTTCACCTTTTTCCTGAGCTTCCATGACCTCAGTGATACTTTCGGCAATAGAATTGCGGAGGCGGGTCACCATCTCGATGCCTTTGCGGGTGATCTGAACCATAACCTTGCGGCGATCGTCAGCAGCGTGAAGACGTTGAACGTATCCCAGCTTTTCGAGGCGATCGACCAGGCCTGTAGCGGCTGCAGTCGAGTGACCCATTTTTTTGGAAATATCGGTCATCGTGAGGTAGTCCTCGTTGGCCAGATATCCCAGGAGGAAAAATTGTGCGTATGAAACGTTTCCTTCGTTTAGCTCTTTGGAAAGGTCGAGCAAGAAGGAACGTTGCGCGAACATGATGAAGTCCGCCAAGCGATCGGCGTTCTGATCGGAATTTTGATCAACTTCAGTATTAGTATTCTCTGATATTTGCATGGTTTTATCTCCTAGCGATTTTAGTTTTTATGAAAACAGGCAATAATTTAAACACTTCCGAAAGCCTAATGCAACCTTTTTATTAGATTTTTCATAATTATTATACAAATTAACCCTTTCGGCTGCTAAATTTTTAAAAACATACCGCATGTCTCCTAATTTCGCAAACTCAAATTGTAAATTTGCATTAATTTTCAAATCTGAGAAGCAGTCACCCCGAGATAGCTTACCACTATTTATTAACCTCCAACGAACATAAACAGCTGACTCAGGTTTCCTTTTAGAAGAACCCGAGACATCAAGACTCGACACTGAATTCCACTCTCGATAACCTCCCCCATCCCATATGAGATTTGTCCTCACAGATGAGTTCTGGGCGCTTGACGCTTTGACCCCAGCCGAATGGCATCTCGTTTCTGAGCTTCCGGCAGCCTCAAATGGCGAATCGTTCTCCTCTTCTACCCGCGAACGACTCTTTCCCTCCCTTTTCTCTCCGGAAACCCTCCTCAACGAGGACACCCAGTCACATCTCGAAGACTGGGAAGAGTTTGTTAAACCTGATTTAAAAGAGTCTTTTGATGACGCTCGCAACCAAATCTCGCAGGACATCGCCAAGGTCGAAACCTTTGATGTGGAAGAAGTGCCTGAACCGGATCCAGCTAAAACAGATGAGACAATTTCCCAACTGAAACGCCTTCGGGTCCCCCTCGATCACACGGAATCCTGGTATAGTGTCCTAAATCAGGCAAGAATCCTGATGAACGAGGAATTTGATCTCGCTCAGTCAGATGATCGCCTGCTCCTCCAGTCTCAAAGCGAAGAAAATGTTGATCAAGAGCGACTTATCTTGCTCGCCCAATATGAGCTTTACTCGGTCATTCAGAGTATCCTCGTTGAAAACGTGATGAACTAAACATCTTATCATTACTGAGAAATGTCAGCCTCAACCCTCACTACCCAAAACTTCACGTGGCATATCGCTAGCGGCCTAGCACCTTCCCTTCGAGACTCATCACAATTTGAAGGGCTCCTCCTGGCAGCCCGCGACGTCCGTCGCAATGCCTATGCACCCTATTCTAACTTTCTAGTTGGGTCGGCTGTTTTAATGGACGGAAACCTTTATCGCGGGTGCAACGTGGAAAATGCCAGCTACGGGGCTACTATCTGCGCCGAGAGATCTGCAATTTTTGCGGGGATCGCTGACGGAGGGCGTTCCATTGCGGCGCTGGCCTTAACGACGGGTCCCCAGAGCGGCACCCCGATCAATCAAAGAACACCCTGTGGTATTTGCCGACAAGTCATCGCTGAATTCGCCGAGGCGGATACTCCCATTCTTATTGACGCAGGAGAAGGAGCCAGCTACGCAGGAGAAATCGTGAGCCTCGAACAGCTCCTGCCGTGGCGCTTCAAACTCTAATTCCCCCCAGTCTGTTCTCGGTCGACTTCTTGCGAGGATCCTTCGCTGCCGAGGACTGTAAATCAGCGCCCCCCCAGCCGCAGCCCCTGCGGGATAAATCGCGAACCTCCGAGGTGGAGACGGCATCAGCTCTAAAATGCTCAAGAACGGAAAAACTCCCGCCGGTAAGCCCCACAAAGGCCTCTTGACTGCGTGATTAATCTCTAGATGCAAATCGGAGTCAGCTAGAATTCGGCCGAACCGGGTGTTCTCGGAAAAGGGATCACATCCCTGATGTTATGAACTCCGGTGACAAACATGAGAAGTCGCTCAAAGCCCAAGCCAAAGCCAGCGTGCGGCACCGTACCGAAACGTCGAAGGTCGACATACCACTCGTATTCTTTCTCGCTCAGACCGTGCTTTACCAAGTTCTCTCGCAAAATATCAAGGCGCTCCTCCCGCTGACTCCCTCCTACAATTTCGCCGATTCCGGGAACGAGCACATCCATGGCAGCCACCGTCTTACCATCATCGTTTTTCCGCATGTAGAACGGCTTAATCTCCGCAGGATAATTATATACTGTTATAGGGCACTGAAAATGAGTCTCGGTGAGGTAGCGTTCGTGTTCGGATTGCAGGTTGTGCCCATACTCTACCGGAAATTCAAACTTTGCCCGACTAGTGATCAGAATTTCAACGGCCTCCGCGTAACTGACGCGCTCGAAAGGCCGGTCTCGGACAAACTTCAATCTTTCAATGAGTCCCTTATCAACAAACTTACCGAAAAATTCCAAATCTTCGGCACAATTTTCAAGGGCATCTTTGACGAGGTATTTCACCATCGCTTCGGCCATGTCCATATCCCCAATCAAATCACAGAACGCCATCTCGGGCTCAATCATCCAAAATTCAGAGGCGTGCCGCGAAGTGTGAGAATTCTCAGCCCGAAAGGTCGGACCAAATGTGTAAATATCAGACAAGGCACAAGCGTAAGTCTCTCCTTCAAGTTGGCCACTGACTGTTAAATAAGACGGCTTCCCGAAGAATTCCTCATCACCCAGTTTGATCTCTTCTCCATTCATCGTGACAACGCGGAACATTTCTCCCGCACCTTCGCAATCTAAAGCGGTGATAATTGGAGTGTGAACGCAAACGAAACCGCGTTCCTGAAAAAATCGGTGAATCGAATAAGCCATGCGGCTGCGTACTCGAAAAACAGCACCAAAAAGATTCGAACGAGGACGCAGGTGAGCGATAGACCGCAGAAACTCCATTGAGTGCCCCTTCTTCTGCAACGGAAAGTCTTCGTCGGCTTTTCCTAACACTTCTACCGAAGAAGCTTGCATCTCCCATCGCTGTCCCTTCCCTCGTGATTCGACCACCTTTCCCGTTACTGCCACCGAAGCTCCCGTCGTCAGGTGGGCAATGAATTCTCCGTAACCTGGAAGGGTGGCATCGGCAATGACCTGAAAGTTCGCAAGACAACTCCCATCATTGAGCTCGATAAACGAAAATGCCTTAGAATCCCGCTTGGTTCTAACCCAACCCATGACCTGGATTTCGCCGGGGAAAGAATCACTTTTGAGGACATCAACGATGGGGATACGACTCATGAGATTTCAGTATCGAAACCCCAGCCTAATTTTCAACCGCTTTCACGAACCAGAGCTGAAATCTTCAAGGACATAGCGAAAACCGAAAACGTCTTCCCGTGAATCTACCGGTACTGGATTTCGATAATGAAGTGAAAGCGCCTTTTGCTCATAGGTATTCCAGTCTCCACCTCGAACCACTCCAAGATCAGGACCTCCGCTTCCATGATTGTCTGAAACCCATTCAGCAACGTTGCCGGAGAGATCAAAAAGTCCATTCTCGGCTGGACCAAAGCTGCCGATCGCAGAAGTTGCAGGAAAATTATCTCGGTAACCGAGGATAACATAATTACGCAGAAGACCGGCAGCGGACTCGTCGGCATAATTGCCGCTCCCTCTCGCCGGAGGCCAGGAATCTCCCCAAGGATAACTGGCCTCGCCTCGCTCGCCACGTTCGCTTGGGCTACTGCCAAGCTCTTCTTCAATCCCTACAAACAGGCTCCACTCGGTATCCGTAGGAAGACGATAGCGTTGAGTCGAGCGAATCATTCCTAGATTCTGTTCTCTCAAGGTTAACCATTCGCAGAACAACTCCGCTTCATTTCGAGCGATCCCCGTCACCGGATGATTCAGTTCTTGGCCAATGGCCGTTGCGGGCAACGCAATCTGCATCTCAGTAACATAGTCCTGATAATCCATTAGCGGCGTTTCATAGGTGGCTACCATAATTTCTCCAACAGGCAACAAAGGCATCCCCTGGCTGTTACTCCATGGTGTTCCAAAAACAACAGACTGATCTGGCACGAGCACCTCATTCAGTGGTATCGGTTCCACATTGTTTAGTGTCCCGGAAACTGTCATAATTTGGTAGCCAGGCATATCCAACTCAAATTCGTATGGGCCAAGACGGAGATTACTGATTGTCTCTTCGGTATCACCGATCACCTTTCCGTCCTTTCGAATGAGCGCTCCGGGAGGATCAGAATTTAAGAGTATCGTTCCCATGCGACTGTCGACATCGAGCTTGAAATCATGGTCTCGCAGAGATTCAGATCCCGGGATGGGGCGGTAATACTGACGAGGACCAAGATAACCTTCCGCCTGATCGAGCCCGGTAAGCCAGTCAGCGAAAGCCCATCGACTTTTCTCGTCACTGACATAAGCCAGACCCTTGACGTCATTGAGAGGAATCGCATTCCCCGTGGACGCTATGAATTCATCAAAAAGAGCCGTCGAGACACTGGCCTGCGTCAACGAATTACCAAACTGGTCAGCTTCAAACACCATGCCCAACTTGTTCACCCAACTGGTTCCCGGCCGTGGCCTTTGATCTTTGATTAGCGATTTCTCAACAACCACGAACCCTTCTTTCACCACCGTCTCATAAATGAGATCATGAAACCCCGGATACTTGAGGATAATGTCGACTGTGCCAACTGGCAGAGCAAGCGGTCTCGGTGTGACACCTACCTCCTTCCCATCAACCCAAACGGCAGCTCCACTCGGACGGCTCATCACCTTGAGCTGTCCTATCACTTCCTGAGCCACTACTTTCGGGGTATCCTTGTTGGCATTCTGGAGGGGATCATTCTCTACCCGCGGGTCTCCTACTGTCATTTGAGACTGAGACTCCTCTTCTGAACCAAGCTCAGTCTTTGCAGAGCCTCCACTGCTGATCACGTCATCACGAATTACGACCCCGCCATCGATTATATTGTTGTTGTCGCTGATAATCGTAAAGCTACCGTTCCCTGGATTACCTCCTTTGCCCTGGCCCTTTTCTTTTCCATTGCCTTGCTTATCTTGTCCATCCTCGGAAGTCGCCTCCCCCTCGTTCTCCTTAGTGGTATTATTAGCAAGCTCGATTCCACTCGTCTGAGCGCTGTTCGGATCAGTTGTGTTGCCGGCAACCGGTCCGCTAGCCGCGAGTTGAACAGAGTTATCGTCACGAAATTCAATGCTGTCTTTCCAAAGCCAATAAGCACCGTATCCCGTTGCTGCCAGTATAGCTAGGACAACGAGCGAGGAGAGAAAGACGCCGGCCCTTAGACCTTTGCGCCCGGAGCTGAAGCTACGGTTTCCTTCGATAACTTCGCGCAGTGCGATAGCGAGAGCACGGGCAGTTTTGTAGCGTTTTTTCGGGTCTGGTGAACCAGCCCGACAAATCACCGTGTTCAGCTGCCGCCACTCATCCCGATTAACCGTTGGCGGGATATCAAGATTAGTGGGCAACTCTGGGAAATCGAGCCGATCTTTTTTGGTATGTGCTTCGTAAAGCACCATCGCCAAGGAGTAGAGATCCGCAGAACTGGTCCCAGGACCCTCCGGGGGCACATACCCTTCGGTTCCGACGTAGGTTCGCTGTCCCGACTGAGCTACAAGTCCCACGTCCGCCAGTTTGGGTATTCCTTTTACAAAGATAATATTCGACGGCTTAACATCACGGTGTGTCAGACCCGCCTCATGAAGGTGTCCCAGCGCACCTGCCAGCGATATGCCGAGGTTCACTGTATCGATAATGGACTTTGCTCCCGAAGCTTTCATCTCGGAGCTGAGAGTTTTGGCTTGGTAGGTAGCTGGACTTACCTCTTCAGACTCACCGTTTTCATCGTCAGCGAGCTCCATCACGTAATAGTAAAATCCAGCTTCGTCGTCTCGGCCCACATGAAGAACATCAACCAAACCGGGGTGGTCCTTCGAAACCTGTTCGTAGCGCTGAATTCCTTCGAACTCCCGTTCAAAAGTTCGCTCGTATTCAAAGTCCTCGCGCCTCACAACCTTGACCGCCCGATACATTCCCGTAACCGAACGAGCCAAGAAGACCTCGCCGTAAGATCCTCCGCCGATTCGGCCGAGGATCTCAAAGTTGGAAATCGAAAGGTTATGTGAGAAGTCCGGGATGCAGTAAATTTAACCGATTCCCCAGTGGTTTCCACATCTAAGCGTCTAAGAATAAAGGCCAAACTCGCTTCAAAGAACCGAGCCTAATTCTCAAGAAGCTGATCCTTCTCGGCTAACTTTGGCAAATCAGCGAACAGCGAAATCTCAAAAACCGTGTCAGGTGAGATCTCTTTCCCCTCCCAGCCTGATGCCTGTGCGCTCTCCAAATTCTCGCCAGAATCGCTAGCGCGATGCCCAAAGCCCCAACCTCCGTAAGTGAAACGAGTCTCGATTTCATTGGGGCAGAAATCAGAGAATATTCCAAGATGACGCGCACCGTAAAACAGCTCGTTGGAAGCGTTAAATCCGACTGCGCCACCATTCCCTCCATGATCGTACATCTCCGGATCAATCCGGGAAAATACTCTTTCTCCAGTATCGAGACGTTGAATAGAAATCCATTGAGCCCATGTGGGAAGCGCGGAGATCGCACGAGCCCGACAATTGATTCCCTGATAGACATCCTGCCCCCAAAGCTCTGCGTTATTCGATCGAAAAATCACGAGAGTCCTCTGTTCTTCTTCGCCGGAGTCAGCCGCGTCGAGGTCTTTCCACCCAATTTTGGCCTCCGGTCCATGTTTTAACGGGAGAATTTCGGTGTTAATCAATCCCGAAAAAAGCTGAGATCCAAGAGTGATAGAATCCTTCGGTCCGGAATCCTCTTTCTTTGGCACTTCGACTAACACTTCGTCAGGTTTTGCAGGCTCAGCTTCCTTGGCTATTTCAATTATGTCGGCACCATGCTCAATATCGGAAGCTCCTTCAAATCCTCTGAGGGCCTTAATCAAACCCGACAGTTCATCATTCAGAGATTCAGAAGGTGAACGCGATAGCGAGCCTGTATTCGAACCATCAACGAGAAGAATCTCACGAATCGGTCGAAAGATCTCTTCCTGACCGCTACCCAGTAGATTTCGCATAGCTCTGTCCGTTTCGTTGGCCAAGACAGATAGGTTGGCGTTCGAATCCTCAAGCTCTTGCGAGATTGCTTGAAGCTGCTCGATAAAAGACGCTCTATGCTCAGCGAGGAAAAACTGCCGCTTCTCGAACTCTCGCTCCATTTCCAACACTTTTTCGCTCACTGGTCGAAGCAACTCCCGCAATTCTCTTAAACAGGCAACTTGCCTACCAGCCATTTCGAGACAGGCATCCACCGCTTCTGGCCTCGGCGCGCCGCCACTCCTCAGCTGCTCCAGCCTTCTCGAAGCAAAAGACAGCCTCGACAAATCGGAGCCGACGCGCGACCTCATGGTGCGCAAACCCTCTGAAAGAGCAAAAAAGCGTGCTCTAACCTCGGTTTCAGTTAACCCGTGACTGGTGACGATCCGTTTAAGAAACTGCTCAAGCCTCAGCTCTCGCTCCACTTCCTGTCGCTCAAGCAGCACCAGCTTTTCGTGACGCCAGTTTAACTCCGCTGAACTGTCAGGAGCAGCTACTCCAAGCGAGTCCATTTTCAATGATTTACCATTCCAGAAACGACCAATCAGCCAACCAAGAAATAAGCCGAGAAATCCCGCTCCGATGATCACTAGAGAAAGATAGGTGGTTAATGTTTCCTGCAAATATTGAGCCAAATCTCCCATTGTAGAAACCGCTTCTCAGAAGCTCGCCAACTGGCAGATTAGCCCCAGAACATCAATCAGCGGATCGATTCATTTCTATAATCTTAATACTCTCAAATAGGATTCATGTCTCGCCAAGACAATAATCTTGAATCGGTCATTTCAACGAATATGAAACAAGTCCAAGCTGTCGGGGTATTCTATTAGTCAGCCGCAGCGCTCTGAATTGTCCGGAAGATTATTAGAACCTACGATGCACGCCATGAAATCCCACACGCTCCTCTCGCTCGCTTTAGCCACTGTCGCTCTACTGCCTTCCCTAAAAGCCACCGAACTGACACCTGCTCAGATCGAATCGATCAAGGAGCAGATAAAAACCATGCGTGGCGAACTCGACGGTCATCTCTCCCAGCGCAACAGCAGTGCTGGCCAAATATTTGCCCAAGCAGCCGCTGACCCAAAGGCAGCCATCACGCTTTATCTCGACAGCCACAAAGTAGTGAACTATGACCGAGAAGGAGTCCCCGAATCCGATTTTCGGGCTTGGAAAGATGACAATGAAGACCGCTTAAAGGACGAGCAGTTTATCGAGTCGCTGATGATTCAACTCCGCTATCTTGCCCTGAGCTGCCAGGCAGCGGAAACACTGGAAATTGAGACAATTTTCGGCAATCTCATGACCTACGTAGACGGCCTCAGCCGGCTCGAAGAATTGCCGACCAACGCCATCACCAACTCGGTCGCAAGTTCCATATTCGCAGAGCGATATCATCTCAGTGAACTACTCGATTCCGATCCCAAATGGGAACCTGTGCCTTTCAATATCGGAGGTATCTACGACAAGACGATCCTCCCCTATCTTCGCGCAGAAAATCCCGCCGCCCTCATGAACGCTTGGGACAAACGTATTGAACAACAGTCACGAATCGTGGCCATGATTGAACAGAAGAAAGAAGAAGCGCTTCGCGGCCTCGACCGTGATCAAGAACGTCGTGCTCGCGGTAATCAGAATCGCCAAGGCGGCATGATGGGCGAACTCGACGGGGACGATTATATAGCTCGCACTCTCCCGAGACTGAAGTGGTCCCAGATGCGAGACCAATTCTTATATGTTGATGAAGTGATGGGAGCCAAGGCCATGCTAAACTTCGTTCAGAAACACATCACTCACGAGCTAGGTGAAGAGTTTTTCGATGAGTTTTCCGGCTTGATCAGCGAAAAAAGAACCGGAGAATCCCGTGCTTTCGAGGAAGATTTCAACAGCAACTGATCAACCTACAAT
>Ga0160423_10002477_pt1 | contig 15406 bp, 16 predicted proteins | sample CRUFie14St8metaG_FD_108191 | JGI IMG/M metagenome (GOLD analysis project Ga0160423, IMG submission 108191) | Marine microbial communities from the Costa Rica Dome - CRUD Field 142mm St8 metaG | ecosystem: Environmental > Aquatic > Marine > Oceanic > Photic zone | place: Costa Rica: the Eastern... | reverse complement strand
TTCCAACGAATTTTTTTAAAAATAATCATTCTTCTATAGGTAATACCAAATCGTTTTTGCCAACAACTGTATATGGATATCCATTAACTTCACACATCTCAATTGTTAATTCGGAATCGACTTCAACAATAGTCAGAATTTCTTCACTATCCATGTGAAGAACATATCTTTCCGCATCATCTTTTTCCAAAAATGAAATTAAGACTGGTCCATTTTTAGTGGATACAGAGTACACTCCTTCGTCTTCAGCACCTTTGGGACAAAGTATATACATTATACCACTTCACAAGCAGTTTTGTAAACATCATGAATTATATTTTTAATCTTAGATTTATTAAAATTAGATTCCATAGCTTCAATATAATTTTCTAGAATTGTAACTGTATCCTCAGATTTTTCTGTTTCATCAAATGTTGAATCAATATCATAATCAAAATTTTCAACAATTTTTAGTTCATGAATTCCAGATTTATAGAGATTATCTAAAAATAAATCAAAGTCTTGTTGATTACTTTTTTTGGTGACAATTAATTTTACAATTTTATTTGAATAATCTTCAAAATTAACTTGATCTAAAGGAGTATCATTATATTCAATTTTTGTAAAAATACTATATGGATTATTAATAGATTTGGTTTTTAATGTTTTGGTATCAAATATATGAAATCCTCTTGCATCATTGTAATCATTCCAATAAATTTCATATGGATTCCCAAGATAATAAATTTTACCATCATTACTTCTAGTGTGATAATGGCCACTAAAAACTTTAGAAAATTTATGAAAGATATTAGGATCCATCCCAGTCTCATGAATATGACCTTTATAGGCCTGGAATCCATTCAATTCTAAATGACCCATAGCAACAGTAGATGTAGATGAGTTTATTTTCCTCATTGAGGATTTATAATTATCACTATTAATCCAAGGAATCATTAAACAATGCAAATTGTCGATAGTAATATCTTCTGGTTCTGAAATTGGTATTACGTTTTTATATTCCGAGAGAAGAGTTTCAATAGAATTTAAACTATTAGTGTTTTTATAAAAAGTTGTATGATTTCCAATAATTGTATAGACAGTTATGCCAAGAGTTTGGAGTTTATCGTAATAATTTTTTTTAGCCCAATTCAAAGACCAAAAATCAATACTTTTTCTATTATCAAAAGTATCACCCATGTCTATGACATATTTAATCTTTTCTTTTTTTAAAACTGGAAAGAAAATATCATTATAAAATTTTTCAAAATAATCATGAAAAATTTTAGATCCTTTTCTAGCACCAAAGTGTTGATCGGTAATTATTGCACATTTCATGAATTTTGAGTCTTAGATAAAATATTATCTTTGATTGTATTATAATCTGAATCATATCCTGTAAGTAATCCTTTGTCAACATCAAAGACAATATCATAACCAGATTTACTTACAATTTTATTTTTAATATCTAATTGTCTTTTCTCTTTTTGTATTCTTCTCAAAAATGCATAGTAGATAATTTGAGTAAAATATGCAAAAGGATTGGATGATTTTTCTGGATCAAAATTATCAATATATTGAATACAGTTTTCAACACCATCAGAAATCATTTCATCTCTGAACATGTAGTTAATAAAATTTGGTTTATAAGAAAGATGAGTTGCAATTTTAATAAAACAAGATCCAATATAAGAAGAGACTTGGGGTTTTGGAGCTTCAGATTCTTTAGCTATTCTAACTGCGGTTTTATATTCAACTAAAGCAATTAAAAATTCTTTATTATTTACATAATGTTCTTTTTATTTTGGCATGACGGTATTTTATTTTTGAAAGTATAACACATAATAAAAGCCTTGACAAGGTGTTGAATTTAATCTAGAATAACTCTGCTAAGGTTCAGAAGAAATAGATTTTGATTTAAAGAGCTTTTCTAATTTTTCTCTTGTTTGATCAACGTTACCAATTAAACCAAGTTCTTCTGTTAAAGGAATTCTATTGTTTTGATTATGTAAGATTTCTAATTGACCATATTTTGATATAAATCTATTATATAAAATTCTTATTTCACTACTTTTAACTTTTGATAGTGTAATAACTTTGTCAAAATTAATAATGTGAATATAATCATCTGAAAATTTCATCCAGTGATTAAATTTCAATCCTTGTTTTCTATTAGTTTTTACTTCGTTAAGTGTTAGTGGGTGATTTAAAATTAAAAGTTTTACATCATCTTCTTCTAATTCAGAAGTCATTGATACAATTTCTTCACCAGAAACTAATTTTATTAAAGCTAAAAATTCTTCTTCTTGCATATTACATTTTTATTTGAATAATTTCATAATTAAAGTTTTCTTCGTTATACGTTTTTATTCTTTCTATTAAATGATTTAACGTATAATTTTTTCTTGACTTTGAACTAAAATCATCAGCTATATCATAAAGAGTTGCATTATTTTTAGTTTGAGATTTTCTTAAGACTCTACCAATTGACTGAAGATTTCTTATTTTGGATTTACTTGGACTTGCAAAAATTACATTATGTAAATTTTTAATATTAATACCAGTACTAAATGTTCCGTACGATGCTACAATTATAGCATTTTTTTCAGTTTCAGTAATATATCTCACTCTTTCTCTGTCTTCGGTTTCTATTCCACCGTGTATGAAAAATATTTGTCTATTCTTATCATTACACTTTTTATTTATTAGTTCAAACAAAATTTTTCCATGACTTTCAACTCTAGAATATAAAATAAGAGTATTTCCATTTAAATCTAAAGATAAATTTTTTATGAAATTATTTCTTTTCTCATGAGATATAATAGTTTGAACTTCTTCTTCAAAATTTTCAAATTTTTCTGATTGATGTTTTAACAGTAAAATTTTTATATCTAGTTTTGCTAAATGGCCTTTCTCCATCAATTCTTCTGTACGAATAATTTTATATGATGGTCCAAATAATCCCTCTAAGACCCATTTATGCGTCTGTGTGCCGTCTAAAGTACCAGTAAACCCAAATCTATACTTAGCTTGGTGTAACTTGGTCATAATCGATACTAAAGATTTTGATTTAAATTGGTGAGCTTCATCTCCTATTACACAATTAAATCTTTCAAAATATTTTTTAGGCAATTTATATATTGATTGCCATGTTGTTATGATAACTTGACTATTAGTTTCTCTTTCTCTTCCCGCATAAATTTTGTGACAAAAAGATCCAACATCCCATCCGTAATCTTCAAAATCTTTATACATTTGTTCTACTAAAGAAGTAGTTGGAACAACAATAAGTATATTATTTCCTTTCTCTACAAAATATCTCGTAACACTATAAATCATTAAAGACTTACCTGAAGCTGTAGGTGATATTAAAAGTCTTCGATTGTGTTTTAATGCATCATATACTCCTTGTATTTGATAGTCTCTAGGTGTATATGAAGTTATTGATGTTATATAATCTTTAACACCTTCATATGAAATCATTTCATTTGATTCAAAAGGTGTTCCATAAAATTTATTATCTAAAAATTCATATTCATATTCATATCTTTTACAAAAACTAATTATTTTATCTAAAAGTCCAACGTAAATTTCTTGAGTTTGAATATTAAATAATCTTATTTTTCCATCCCAATATTTTGATCTATATTGAGGCATAAATTTTGCACCAGGAACATCAAATGTAAAATGATCTTGAAGTTCATAATACACATGAGGTTCCGATTCTATTTTTAAGAATACTTCATTTTTCTTGCCAATAGTTAAACATGTCATTAACTGAACCCCGCTTGAAATTTTTGCCACTCGATGGCATTTTTTATTTGATATGTCCGTCCATTAAGATTTTTAATAATTTCTTCTAGGAATGACAACATAGTGTCGTAATATTTAATTTTTAAATCAATTTGTGATAATTTTTTATCAGCTTCCAAATATTGTTTTAGAGCTTCTTTATCTCTCACTTTATATGGAAAAGGTTCTTCAATATAAATCTCAGCAGGAGCTTTACCGGTATAATAATTATATCTTTGTAATTTAATTTCTGAATAATCAAACCTTGATTTTTCTCTCAAAAGTTTAGTATTATTGTAGATATTATAATATTTTGAATGAAGTCCTGGAATCTTTAAAGACTCTAAATGCAAATTGTCTGGATCTAATTTAGAATCTTTTTCCCATTGAGATTGGATTTCTTCAATATTCATTGCCATTTAAATCAACTATCTTAAAGATAGTATACCTGAAAGTTACTTCAGCTGTAAAGTATGTGGTATCGTTTTCTGAAGCATCAAAATTTAAAGTTGATAATGATGTTGGAAATAATTCTTTAAATTTTACAGAAACTTTACTTCTTAGAGAACTATTTAAAATTTGCAAAGTTCCATCAGAATACAAATTAAATGGATCCGCACTTCCACCTCTATTTAAATATTCTCTTTGTTTTTTCAAATCAGTAAATTGATCCATATTATCTGGATAACCAAGTCCAATTAACCATTTGTATATTTGAAGATAATTTTCCATATCTTCATCTACCAAAAATCTTACATTTAAATCATCATATTGAATTTTATCTCCCGGAAGATCAATATCTTTAAAAGGAGTTGGTTGTGTTGCCGTACCCATAGAAATTCCTGGGATGTTGGCTGACTGTGCAAAAAAATCTACTTTATTGCACCTATCTAAAATTAATTTAAAACCTACCGGAGATAATAAATTTCGATTTGATATTTGTTCTAATGTCATGATATAAAAAAGATCTTTTTATATATTTATTTGCATAAAAAAAGACCCCTTTAAGGGGTCTTGATTTAACTCTTGTGAGTATGGATCACATGAGGTTCTTGACGATTGCACGTCTGTAGTAACGGTTGGTGTTAGCCTTGATAGCACCGAGAGCAGCAGTTGTGCCTTCAGCGAATGGGTTAGCAACCATACCGTAACGAGTCTTAAACCCGATTTTTGGCTGGAAGGTGTTCTCACCAACGGCGCGAACCATTTGGAGAGGAACATATGGACAATAGAAGAGACCAGCGTCATAAGGTGAAGTACCCTTATAACCAACAACGTAGTACTGGTTAGCATCACCAGCGGCAGAACCGAATGGATCGATGTATACTTTGAACTTACCGTTGATTGTACCTGCAAAGAGGTTTCCGGTTGCATCAACCTGAAGGTTAGCGTTAAGAGCTGGGGTGTAATCAAGTACACCAGCCATTGTTAGAGCAGAAGCGACATCAGCAGAAGTGATGATGATGTTGCCCTTTCCTCTACGTGTCTCTTGTGCGATTGCGTTAGCATCACGCTCAATCTGGAAGAGTAGTCCTTTGAACTTCTCAACAGACCAACGACCGTTAGAGTCAATATCTAGGTCAAACTGACCAGCAGTTGAAACATTTGCTTGAGCGCCAGGACGTGCAGTTTTATAGATTGTACGAACGACTTCACGGTTAATTTCAGCAAGAATCTCGCTTGAGAGGATGTTCGCAAGCTCTGATTCAGCGGAAAGTCCGTGAATAGCCTTGAGATCCTGAGCAAGTTCTAGTGAATACTCAGCCTTGAGTGCTCTAGACTTAGCGGTTACAGTGACTTTCTCGATTGAGAATGCCATTTGGTTGAACTGATCACCAGAACCGTCTCCTAGATCCTCAGCATCAGCAGTTGACATACCCTGACCAACGTTGTAAGCAGCGCCAGATCCACCGGCAGCGCCTAGAACGGATGGGTTTGAACCTGCTTGACTAGTTGTGCTGAAACCAACAGAAGCATCGCTGTCTGCACCACCAGTGTAGTCGCCTTGAGTAGCGCCACCACCATCGTTTTGTGCGGCAAATGCGGAATCTGCTTCGTTGAATAGAGCTTCGGAACCAGACTGGTTCTGATAACGAGCACGCATTGCAAAGATGAGTCCGGTAGGACCATTCATTGGTTGAACACCGGCAACATCATAAGCAATGAGGTTAGGCATTGAACGTCTGATCAAGGAGATCAAGACGGGATCAAAGTTATCGATGGAAGATCCAGTTGCGTTGGTTGGTGCTTCGGAAAGCATTGAACCACCTTCTTGGAAAGCGCGACTTTCTTTCTGGAATCTTTCTTGGTTTTCTAGAAGAGCAGCAGTAACTGCACGTCTGTGAGGATCGGTAATGGCTTCTGCACCTTGATAATCAAGAAGAGGAGCCCACTTTTCCTGTAAGTATTGAGAATCTGACATTTCTTTAGTGGGAATTAGTTTTTAGATGTGAGTTGAAGAGCTCTGAGATATGCTTCCATTGAACCAGCAGGGGCATCAATGATAGCATCTTCAGAAATCATTTGTTGAGGCTCAGAGTCAACTGACGCTGACTTAGCAGGGAAATATGACTCTTTTAGAGTCTCTAGTTTTTCACGATAGCTTTCTTCACTCTCAAACTCAACACCCTCAGCAAGAGAAGCAAGTTTTTCCTTTTGAGTCTGTGCTAGTCCTTCGCAAACATCAACAAGGATGTTATCTGCAACAGAATCGCCTAGTCTCTTGTTTAAGGAAATGTTTCTCTCAATTTGCTCGTTGAGCTTGGACTCCATTTCATCAAGTTTTTCTACCATATTTTCTACAACATCATATTTATCTTCAGGGATTGATACATAATGTTCTTCAAAAAGTCCTCTCATTCCAGAAAGGAATGATTCGGTCATTTCGGACTTAAGTCCATGTTCAATAGCAATGGAATTTTCTTCCATCCATTCTTGTGCAACATATTCAAGATAGGAATCAACTCTTTCTACAAGTTCTTCCTTATATGTTGAAAGTTCTTCTACTAGTTTTTCTTCGAATTTAGCATCGAGATTTTCTGAAATCTCTGCAACTTTTGCAGCAATTGCAGCTTCAAAAATTGTTTTTGCTTTTTCTTGGAACTCTTCGGAAAGTTCTTCTCCAGAAAGAAGTGCTGATAGATCTTCTTCCATATTAAAAGGTTTCTCCTCGGTTGTTTCTTCAGTAACTTCAGACTCAGCAACTACTTCTTCAGAAGTTTCTTCTTCAACTTCTTCAGCAGCCATTCCTTTATTCATGGACTGCATTGGTTCTGCAGCTTTGGCATTTTTAGTAGCAACGTCACGAACTTTCGCAAGTGTTTTAGCTGGATCTTTAAGTTTTGCAGAATCATCATCTGCTTTGTAGTTCTCTGGTGTTGGACCACCTAGATCTTCTACTGCACCCTGACCAGCAACTGAAGAAGAATCAACGCCCTTCATCGGTTCTCCGGGTTTTGCTCCCTTGGTTACGGGATTTTCCATTTCTTGTAGGTTGTTTCCAATAGACATTTCTATCTCCGAGTGAGTTCTCGACTAGTTTTTTCTAAATTTATTTATATATTCAAAGATTTGAAAGAAAATCTTGGAACAGTTTTATCTTATTTTCTTGTAATCTTTTTTGATCTACAAGAGTGTTGATTTGTTTGTATGTTCTTTCTGCAAGTTTTTCACGAATAATTCCTCCATCCATTACCCAATCCTTACCTTCCATAATACCGTCAACAAAAGCATCAGGAGCAGAAGGATCGGAAACAATATCAGCTGCGGTTGCAAGCATAAAATCACTTTCAACTACATTGATACCCTCCTTAGTTTGGCTAAGTGAACCCATTCCTCTGGAAGAAACACCTAGTTTTACACCCTCAGCAATTAAAGATTTGGCAATGTTACCCATAGGTGTATCAAGAATCTTTGCTTTACCAATAAAGTTGGAACCAGATTCTTTTAATGAAATAATTTTGTGTGAAACACGATCAAGATTTACAGTAGGACCATCAGGATGACCCAATTCACCTAGAGCACGACCTTTTTGAACAAAATTTTCATTATATCTTGCAACTTCTTTACGAAGAGTATTCATCGGGTACATTCTTCTATTGCGATTGGTAATATCGCCTTGAAGAAAAATACCTTCAATATACATTGATTTTTTACCGTTGCGATCTTCAACGATAAATTCTACTGACTCTATTTCTTCGGTGATTAGTTTCATTTTAAAAACTTGGTCCTTTATTTGTTATTTATAATTAACGGTTTAATAAATTAAGCACCTTCATATAATACTGTTGCAGATTCACCTGTAAGTGCTCTCGCCCATACATATGCAACACTACCAACATGACTCAAATCCGTTAATGTTTTTTTAGTTTCACCTTCAAATGTTTTATAAATTAGTCCAGGATCTGTTGCTGTTGGAGCTGAATCTGCTGCTGTAAAATTAATTACAATTGGATTGTTACTTTGACACTGAAAGGTAATTGTAGATACATTATCTCCAATTTTTACATACGCACTTGTAGTAACTTCTGTAGATGCTAGTGCCATTATTCTTCTCCTTCATTAGAAATATTTTCTTCTCCACTTTCTTCAGTATTTCCAAAAAGTTGATTAGAAATTTCAGGTTTTCTTTCATCAATTTTTGCAGAACATTTTGCAAAAAGTGTATCTTTAATATAATCAGAAATTTCGGCTGCTGAATCGCCAGAAATAATTCTATCTACTAGTGTTGGATCCATTATTTATGATAATATTTACTTAAGTTATTTATATTTCACCACCTTCGGGTGGTTCTACCATTGAATCATCAATTTCAGGTTCTTGAGGAACATTACCTAACATTCCCATATCACCACCTTCCATTCCCATAGCTTCTGCATTTGGATCTGGTATTTCTCCATCTTTAATTTCCTTTTCAATCTGTTCCTTCATTTCAATTATTTCTTCATCCGTTTGTCGAAGGACTTTTCTCTTAACATAATCATTTGAATAATATTTGCCAATATATGGTTCTATAGATTGGAGTGTATTAATTCTTTCTCCAAGTAATTCAGATTCTTTAAGTTCTGCAAAATGATTATCATATAGAAAATCATATTGAATATGTTCAGACATCGTTTCCCAATCCTTTGGAGTGATAACATTCTTTAGGATTAATTGAGTCTTTAGCATATCATGAAAAAGACGACTAAATCTTTTTCTCAATCTACCAACAAATTTACTAAATTTAACCTCATCACGAAGAATTTCTGATGATCTTCCAAGATTAAATCCGGAATCATTACCTAATCTTGTTTCGGGAACATTTAAAGCTTTATATAATTTTCTTTGGAAGTATTCAATATCGGTGATCTCTCCAAGATTTTGACCACCTGGAAGAGTAGAAATCTCTGTTCCTCTACCACCTTCTCTTCTAGGAAGCCAAAAATCTTCCAACATACTCATAAATTTTTTATCATCACGAACTTCACCTGTATTAGAATCATAAACAATTTTATTTCTATATCTAGACATTACATCACGAAGATACTGTTCCGCTTTAACTTTTGGTAAGTTACCAACATCAATATAAAAAATACGACGTTCTGGAGCTCGTGATAATCTATAAATTACTAGACTATCTTCAATCATCCTTAATTGATTAAGTGATTTAATAGCTTTATGTAAATATGATAAATTTGTTTTTTTATTTCTATCTACCAGTCCTGATGTGCAATGTGAAATTGCATCTTTAGCAATATTTACTTTTTTACCTGCAGAACCATACTTTCCCTGTTCAAGAGTATACTCATAATATTCTTGCATTTCCGATTCAAGTGAATCTACATTTTCTTTTTTTAAAACTTGATTTATAACTTTAGTTCTATCGTTATCTTCTTTCTTCTTCTTAATTAATTTAATATTAAATGGATCAATATATCTTAATTCTTGAATACCTTCTTCAGGCTTTTTAAAATCTATAACTTTATGATAAAAAATTCGTCCATCAATATACCAATTCCTAAAAATTTCATGACAAGATTTATCAAAATTTAAAAGTTTTTTTATTTCTTTAAATTCTTCTCTAATAATTTTTTTAAGTTTATCACTTCCGTTTAAATTTGATAACTCGATTTCAATGGGAGAGTCATCAGTATCCGAAACAATAGCTTCATTTACAATATCTTCAATAGCACTATCACACTCTGGATGAAGTGACATTTCACGATATCTTTTAATTAAATCAAATTCTGTTTTATAAACACCCTCAATATCAACATATTGACCATAGAATCCACTGGTTAGGTAAAAATTTGATTCATCAGCAGAAGAAGGGGGTACAGGCGAAATCCCTTTACCCCCTTTCTTTTTATCATTATCAAAGGAAAAACCAAATAGATTCGACATCTTATAATTTTATATTAGACTTCTTATAGTCTATTTATCATCCAATCAGAGTCTCACCCTGATCGTCCTGAGCTTCCCACCATTGAACTTGTAATTCAACAGTAAATTCTTCAATTGTGTCAGTCGAATCATAACTTAGATCGATCTGTGAAATATTTGTTGGGAATACTCCATAGAATTTGTAAGCTCTTAGTACAGGAATTGTACTTGCAGATGAAACTTCTGCATCATTGTTTACCGGAGCTCTTGCAAGTTGATATACGTATGCATCTTCTTGATAGATGTTAGGATCAACTTCTCCAGAATTATCTCCATGTTTGCTGATGAAATTCATCCATCTTTCAAACGCATTTCTAATTCTGAACTCTTTATCGTTAATAACGGTAATAGTCCAGGTATCGAATGTTCTGTCACCTGCAATTTTAAGAATTCTTCCTCTAAAAGGAACTTCAATTGGTGAAATATTAGAAGCTGGTAATGCAGCAGATTTTACTAGAAATCTTACTTTATCAACTAAATCAGTATCACTTTGTTCTACTGTAGTTGGAAAAGCAAGCTCAACCTCAAAGAGGTTGGGCCTTACTCCACCACCGATCAATCTACTTTTAAAGTTATCTAGGAATCTTCCTGTAGATCCTTGATTGTCGATTTGTGCCATTTTACTTTCTCGTCGTTAAAGTTTACTTAAGTTAAGAATCAACCAACAGTCTCTTCAAAAGCAACACCAGTTGGAGTTGCAATGAATGTTAGTGAAACAAAGTTAATAGATCTAGCAGGTTGGATGAAGATGTCTGCACGGAATTCATTTCTATCGATTACGTCAGCAGTATTGTTTGTTTCATCACAAACAACTTTAAATCCGGCAAGACCTCTCTTTCCTCTAATGTCACGTAGGAATGGTTCGATAATGTTAACAAAATTAGATCTTGTTACTGCATCATTGAACTCAAACAATTGCGACCTTGCAACATTTCCAATAGCATCTTCAAGGAACAGGAACAACTTACGCACGTTAATTCTATCGAAGGCAGAATCAACAGCAAGACCAGTTTTATCTCCGAAGAGAATAGTACCAGATCCTTTAGTTGTAATAATTGGATTAACACTATTTGAATAGAGTCTATCTCTTTCAAGTTTTGTTGGATTATATGCAAGTTTAATTGCATTGTTCATTGCACCTCTAGAAGCTCCGGCAGGTGAATACCATGGGAAGTTCGTAGCAGCTGTTCTTGCCATCATTCCGGCAACGTCAGCATTAGTTGGTAGATATACAAACGAGTTCGTAAATCTATCATAAGTGTACTTATAACCAGAGTCAAATACTGCATAAGAACTATGGGTAACACCAGAGTAGAATTCAATAATTTTATTGGTGATATCCTTAGATCCAGAAGCGTTTCCAACAACATCAGATCTATATGGAGAGACAACTGCAACACAGTCTCTTCTCTCTTCGGCAATAGCAATTAATTTATTTGCTTTTGCTTGTGTTTCTTCTCTAGTACTAGAGAGTGATGGACCCATGATTAAGTAATCAACTTTAACACCTTCATCATTAAATTGTTCATAACCGGTGTTTAAATTACCAATGGTAATTGCATAACCCTCTGTAGTAGCATCTCCACTGTATAGAAGACCACCCTGAAGGCTGTAAACTCTTCTACCGAAAGCACTAAAAGCAGTTACATCAGCAGCATTTTGTCCAGGAGCTCCAGCACCAGGATTTAGAACTGTATTTGTTCCAGAAACAAAACCAGTTGCTGCTCCAGTTTCCATTAAACCAGCATAAAGGTTTGGAGAAGAATCTGCAAGATAATCTTTAAAGTAAATATTTTGTTGACTGGATCTTGTCGCATCAATCGCTTTTGAAAGATTGGTATGTTTTTCAATGATAGATCCGGGAGTACCAGTTACAGTACCATCATCGTCAACTAATACAATATGTACTTCGTCGTTTCTGCAACCTCTTGAAACTGCATAATTTGAAGTTCTGGGTTTTGGAGCAATTGATCTCCAATATACTTCAGAGTTATCCAGTCCAAGTAATTGTTCATCGTACCAGTTTCTTACGCCAGTTGGAGTCAAGGAACTAGTAGTGGTTGGTGCAGAAGCAACACTCAAGAATTCATCTTGAATTCTTAGAACATCGCCGACAGTAAGTGCAGATCCATTACCAACAAATGACATTGATGTGTCAGATCCACTAGCTAGGGAGTTTGAACCAACTGTACCAACTGTAGTTGCAGCACCTACAACAGTTACAACCGAACCATCAAGATGAGTTGCAGTTGTTGTTCCAACTTGTCCTCTATTTGCAGCTGCAGAGGATGCATCTGTACCAATTGCAACAAAGTTGCCAGAGAGAACTGCATTAACACTAATAATTTCCTCGTTAACGAATAACAGAGTAGTTGTTGTAATTCCAGTTGTTGAACTAACAAAGAAACCAGTTACAGCTGTTCCAACTGAAGCACCACCTGCATTATCAACCGCAGTTGTTGCGATTAAATTATGACGTTCAACATTTATACCTTGTCCTATAGCAACAGGATCAGTTCCAGCTAATCCTCTATTCACAGTTAGTGATGTTGTAGCAGCACCAGTCGCACCACCAACAGTTACTGCAGTATTTGCTTTAAATTCGTAAGCAGAAGCTTCTGAATATTCATATGTTGTTTCAGTTCCAGCAGCATTTACATGAGAATAGAACTTAACAGCAATTTCCCCACTCTTTGGTCCAAGTTCAGTTACAACACCTTTAATAAATCCGTCAAGTACAGATGTTGTACCAGCACCAGCAAGAACAGCAGAAGCTGTTGCAGTTACAGCAGCACCAACACTAACACCATCTGTTGCTACACCAGAAAGAATTTGATCAGCGAAAGCGTCAATTGTGCAAACTTTTAATCCATTTGCCCAAATACCAGGATTTTTAGCAGCAAATCTCCAGTCAGTAGCTGAAGAATGATTATCCTGATAATCTTCGTAATTTTCTAATAGAAGTGATGTAGAAGCAACAGAAACACCTGCGTTAGCATTATTAAGTGATCCACCAGCACATCTTACTACTTGGAGATTACCGCCATAGGAAAGATAGTGGGCTGCAGATAGCCAAAACTCATATTGATTATTTGTTTTTGATGGTTTGCCAAAATTATCAAGAAGATCCTTTTCAGATTCAATCAAAATTGGTTCATTAACTGGACCTTTTGCGAAAGGACCACTAACAGCACCGGTTTGATCAACGACTGCACCAACTCTGCCAAGAGTTTGGTCAATCTCCTTAATGCTAATACCAGGGGATGCTAAATTTAAAGCCATTTTCTCCCTCTTTTTATACAGTAAATTTATCTAAAAATATTTATAAATCGCAGTTTTTAAGGAGGGTTAAAAATAATCCCACATAAATGATTTATCTCCATATTCGTCTACAAACCATCTATCTCCTTCTTTATCTAAGATACCATCTTCTTCTGTACCATCTATAATAAATCCGAAAGGAGACATATCTTGTTCAATTTGATTTTTCTGCTCCTCATAAATTTTTTTACGAACATCATTATCAGTCATCTCTTTAAAATAATCTTGAGCAACTAACCAGGAAAAAATTACAAGACACATAGCTAAATCATCATTACATCCATCTTCAGCTGAGAATGATTTGCCTCTTTGAATAAAAGTTGTTAGTTCTGAAATTATTTCATAATCTTTAGTAATTAATTTATCATCTTCTAATAAAGTTTTTAAATTCGAACATCCCAACTTTTTAACAGCAGTAGTCATTCTGACTCCAAGTTGTGATTTTTTACCACTAAATCCTGATCCAACAATTTGACCCGCTCTACCTCTCATTGCACACATAAGAAGATTTTCATATTCAAGATCAAAATATAAAATTGAAGCTACTTGATCTCCAAGATCATTAACTTCAATTAAAACATATGCATCATTATAAGCCGATGCCAATTCTTTGACAACACTTGGAAACATCATAGGTTTTATTTGATTATTTCTATATTTTGCAACTACATTATATGGAAAATCTGTTATATCAAATATTATAAATGCAGAATAATCATGATCTATACCCCTAGCTACATCGACTGTGATAATATAATTTCTATTTTCTATTGGACTTTGATAAATATCCAATCCTTTATTTTTTTGAATCGGGTCTTCATAAACCAAACTTCTAAGTTTAGTGGGATTAATTAAAGTATCTACGGATCCTAAAAATTCACACTCAAACTCAACTTTGAACTGTTCTGCAGAAGTATTTGCTATAGTTTGTTTTTTCCAACGTTGGTCTCTACCAGGTACTTCTTTCCAATGCACTTCTGTAGGTACATATTGACTTTTCTTTCTTATGGCATCGTGCCACATGCGGTAGAAGTGATTCATACCATGTGGAGTAGAAACTATAATAACCTTCGTACTTTTACCAGAAGAAATAGTTGGATAAACAGATGCAAAAAACTGATCAGCAATATGATTAGGAATAAAGGCAAATTCGTCAAGGAATATAATATTAAAGGACATACCCCGTACAGCAGAAGCTGACGTAGAAGCTGCAAGTATCTTCGATCCATTTTCTAACTCCAGTGAACCTTTATTCCATGACAGGATGCCCTGTTGCATCCATTTTGGCAAGTTTTCATAAGCAGTTTGCAATCTGCCAAGTAGTTCCCTTGCAGTTGCTGCTTTGTTTGCAAGAATACCAATATTTACATTATCATTAAATACTGCATAATGTAATAGATAAGATATTACTGTTGTAGATTTGCCAGTTTGACGTGGCATCAAACAAATATTAAAACGATTTTTATGAAATCTACGTACAAGTTTTTCTTGAAATTTATATAAATTAAAGTTTACGAGACCTTCATCAAGAGAAACAATTTTTATATAATTTTTTGCAAAATAAACAGGATCATTTTTACATTTAATAAATTCTGCAATTTGTTCTGCAGTAAATTCAATAGAAGTATTTGCTTTTTTTAGATTGGGATTGCCAAGATATACATTATCAGACATATGTTATCAACAGTTCCAGGCTCTAAGGGATTTATTTATTCTGCTATTCGGATCTCTTGCAGTTTTGGCAGAAGTCAGTTTCTTCTTCATACCTTTCATTCTCGCACAAAAACTCTTTCTACGAGGGTTCCCAACTTTCTTTGAAGGTCTCTTAAGATCGCTTCCTGGGTTCTCACGTTCATACGACTTCCTGCCTTTTTCATTCAATCCTCCTGAT
>Ga0160423_10002476_pt1 | contig 15410 bp, 4 predicted proteins | sample CRUFie14St8metaG_FD_108191 | JGI IMG/M metagenome (GOLD analysis project Ga0160423, IMG submission 108191) | Marine microbial communities from the Costa Rica Dome - CRUD Field 142mm St8 metaG | ecosystem: Environmental > Aquatic > Marine > Oceanic > Photic zone | place: Costa Rica: the Eastern... | reverse complement strand
GCGTTTCTCTTGCGAGTTGCTGCTGCCTTCTTTGCTGCAGCGGAACGAGAAGCTTTTGTGCCTCTCTTGGAAGTGGATGCCTTTCTCTTGGCAGGGGATTTGCGAGCGTTTCTCTTGCGAGTTGCCGCTGCTTTCTTTGCTGCTGCGCTTCTCTTAGCAGCGTTGCGCTTTCGTGTTGCCGCTGCTTTCTTTGCGGCTGCTGATCTTGATGCTTTACTTCGTGTTGCCATTTTTCCACTTCCTTTTTTTCTTGGCGGGTTGATTAGTAGGAGTTGAGTCCCCGCCATGAAACTCCGTGAATTCGGTCTGCATATTAAGGAGAACGCAAACTTTTGCACTCAAAGCGAATACACTGCAATACAAATGAATCGGATGCGTTCTTATGGACAAACCTCTTCAGATGTCTCATGGCTGATGCAAGTAAGAAGTCGCACATGATAACATTGAGAATACCACAGCCTCTCTATGATGCACTTTTGAAACGATGTGAAGGGGAAAACAGGAGCCGTTCAAACCTTATTTTGACATATCTGCAAATGACCATCAATCATTCACCCGAAGAATTGAAGCGTATGGTTGATGGGCGGAAGCGCAGATCTAAGTCTGGTCGCAACGGTCGGTGATTCTGTGTTCATTGCGTCAATCGTTATCGCTTTCTTGATAGTCGTCAACATTTTTGATGCTCCATTGCCTGTTGATGATTCTTTGAATAAGATCACAAAAGCGGTCAGCAAAGGACACACCGTTCTTGTCGGTCAAACCCAATACGGCAAGACAACAGCGGCTATGTGGATATTCACGTCAGATTTTCTTTCGGGCAAAGATGCGTGCTACATCTTCGTTGATACAAAGCACGACGATGCAGTATTGCCTTTCGGCTCAATCGCTCGAAACCTAAATGATTTGAAAGCTCACTTGTTGTTGAAAACCAAGCGTATCATATACCGTCCTCCTGGTGATGATGGAAAGAAGGAGGCACTTACTGACCTCATCAACACGTTGTTTTCTTTGAAAGGAGACAAGCCACCTCTGCGGGGACACAAGAAAAGAAAGTTTGCAGTGTTCATCGATGAGGTTCAACTGTACGCAGGCAATCAAGGAAAGCACAGCGGATTGCAACGGCTTTCAACAACAGGTCTTGGAAAGCACATTTACATGTTCGCAATAGGCCAGCGGATTCAAGACATCAACAAACAAGTGTATTCACAATGCAACAATACGATCATGTTCTTCATGAGGGAACGAAACGATTACCTCAACAATCAAGGGCTTGGAGCTTATACCAACGTGAAGGAATGGCTTCGAACAAACAAGTACTATTTCGCCTACATTTTTGCAGGCGATGATGTGATGAGATTGCACTCGCCGTTACCCTTACCAGAAAAGACTGGTATTGCCAACCTGATCTCAAAGAAACTCGGTGGCTTCAATCTTGAGCCGTGAAAGCTGAACGACTGTATGGGATCTTGAATTCCTCATAGATTGGCTCGAAACCAGAATCCTTCAACAGCGAAATCAATTTATTGCACATTGTTTGATTCTTAGGGTACCAATAGAGAGTTCGTGTAAGAGGTTCAGAACATTCACATTCACCTTTGGTTAATGGACCAATATCGCTTCCATCAAAACCGTATTTGGTCGTGAGGGTTTCTTTAGGAACGAGATGGTCGAGAAGAAATGCATCTTCGTCTTCTTCAACAATTTTTTTTACTTTTACCGACCGTTGTGTTCTGGTTCTCATCTTCTTTCAGCCTCCGCAAATATTTCTTGTATAGGTTTCGCCATAATGATGGAGTGTGTCCTCAACAAAGACACACCATTCTCAACAGCACCGGACATCGCTGATTGAACAACCGCAAGGGGTTCAAACACATCCATTGGTTCAAGAACCATATCATGCACATTGACGCCGAGTTCAGGCGAGTTGCCGAGCTTAACTGTTACATCCATAAGATCCATGCCTGCAGATTCGGCCAAGGTTTGGGGAATGATGAGCAAAGCTTCTGCGAAAGCCCTTCTTGCAGCCTCGACTTTTGAATTGTCAGCAGTAGCACAATCCTCACCTGATAGAAGACGGTGTGACATTTGGGCTTGGATAGTCCCTGCTCCCTTCACCATCTTCTTGTTCTTGACCGCTAGATATGAGACACCGACGGCATCCTCAAGCGCCCTTTGGAATTCTTCTCCAGATTGTTCAGTAGGTGCAGGCATGATGATCGATGCCGCCTTTGCTCCATCTCCTTTTACAATCACATAATCGTTCACGGATTCAACTACCTCTGTTTCTCCAACAGCCATGTCTTCTTTTTGTAGGTCAGCAAAATCAGCAATGATTTGAGCGCCAAGAGCTTCGGTCAATTTCATCATGTCATTTCTTCGAACATTGCGGAATGCAAGAATTTCATTCTTGCGAAGCAGTTGCATCATTTTAGAATCAATATTCTTTTGACAGAAAATCGCTTGGACTTTGCACTCGACAAGCCGTTTCACTATTTCCTCCAAAAACTTGTTTTGAATTGCTACTATTTCCTGTATCTTTTCTGGATCGTTCAAGCTGATTTGGGTTTGGGGCGGAGCCATCTCTTGCTCTATGAGAGCAATGTTCCCCTTTGTTGTGTTCGGCATCCCCGCAGTCGCAGGGGATTTCAAAACGACAAGACCTTCGATAAGCTGTGCGTCCTTTGGGTTGCCCGGAACCGTAAGCAACATCATTTCACGCGGTCGTGAAATCATAGCGGCTCGGGAGCAAATGTCACTCAAAATGTCAATGAAGTCCTCTGCGGACTTTCCAGTGATGGCGGTCTTCGCAGCCTCTCTTCCAGCTTCGTAGGCATCCTTCTCTTCCGCTAGCTCATCGGACCAACTGATTGCTTGAGAAAGCCCCATTCGATAACCTTTGATGATTGCATTTGGATGTACACCTCTCGAAATCAATTCATCCGCCCTTCGGAGAAGTTCACCCATAAGCACGATACACGTAGTCGTTCCATCGAATGCGTTTTGCTCTTGACTCTTTGCTACTTCCGCGATGATCGATGCTACTGGGTCTTTTGTCTCAAGTGATTTCAAAATCGTTGCTCCGTCGTTTGTAAGAACTTTGTTTCCAAGACGATCGACCAACATCATGTCCATTCCTTTTGGACCCAATGTATGCCTCACTGCATCGGCCATTTCGAGTGCGGTATCGACAATCCATCGTTGAGCTTCGCGCCCCTTGACGATTCTGTTATCATCCATGTACTTCGCACTAATTTTGTCCCTTTGAAGTTAATTCAAAAGAAGCCTTTGATGCTCACCATGTCTGGAGGATTCTTTTTGGGTCTTGAGATGATTTGCTGCGGAGATAATGAATACGCCTTGTATGTGGCGCTGAATTCCGGGATGTTCTTATTGAAATGCTTCGTGATGTATCTTGTCTGTTCACTTGTCAAGTACGGCTCATCACCCATCTTTTCTTGGAAAATGGCTTCCGCTTTGTTGAATTCGTCGTGAATATCCTTTTCAAAGTCTTGAATGACTTCCACCATAGCATTTACTTTTACTGGTTTCCTGAATTTGAACCAATCAATTCTGTCGGCTATTATCGTGAAGAAATCTTTGACCCCATGATTGGTAAACATCCCATGCATTACGATGTAGTCGTCTGGGCTTGTTTGTGATGGCTCCCACGCTGCGGGATGTGTATGCATCCACGCCTCACCGCCCTCTATCATAAGTCCGTCAACATTCACGTAGTTATCAGCGTTATTTCCTTTCCTCCAATACAGGTATCCATCTCTCACCCATCCTTGGCCTTCACCAAAGTTCTGACAATGGCTTGAGATCTGTTCAAAGAAAGCATCAGAACCAATTGGGCCTGCGAGTTTGTATTTCTTGTAGTTCTTCTCGATGTTCTTTTCATCAAGAGGTATGTGATCGTCAATGTATTGTTGCTCGTAAGAAGGGTTCACTCTCATTTGAAGGATTTTCGCACTCTTGAACAATTTGTGTGGCTTTCCTCGAACCATAACAGTCTTATGTTCTCGACTGAACGTGATGGTTCCCCTTGTTTCGATTCGTAATCGGGGTTCACTTTTCTTATCTGGGAAGTGCCTCAATATGGAAAGACCTGGCATCTCCACCAAATCCTCCACATAGAAGTGCTTTGAACCAGTTTCGATCGAGATGATGTATTTTGGTTGTTTATCCACTCCTTTGACTCTGTAACCCGCTGATTGACGGAACATGTTGATACGGATGATGTTGCCAAATCGTTTGTCAAGCTGATCATCACTCGTTGATTCGACCGACAGCTTTGGTTTGCCGTCAATCATCCGCACCGAAACGCCCTTCACTACCTCGTCAGTCACATCCATAACGAATTTGCCATCCGACGGAACTGCTACAACTGCGGGGTTCGTTTTGACATAGGCATCCTTCACTATTTTGACAACTTTCTGCCACGAAGCAAGTGTCGGTAATTTCGATTTGCCTTGCTCCACAATATCCAAATTATCCACCAAGAGTTGACGAAGTTCGTCTTGTGTTATCGGGTGGTCAGGCGGCACGAAGAGTTCGATAGAAAATGGCCTTCCAACAATGTCCCTAAGACCCAGTTCTCTAATTTCTTCAGGTTCTACATACAGAATCGGATATTTACTGCCTTTTTTATATTCAAAGTCATAGACTTGTGCGCGATCACTTGGACGCGTACTAAAGTCGCCAACTTCATCTTCCCATATGTGGACAAATTCTACATCTGTGTTCTCTGCGTACTTACCAACTATCGCAATCATGTCAATTGGTAACGGGGGTTTCGGAGGTTTTGGTGCGGGTTCTGGTTTTTTCTTCCAAAACGGAGAATTCACCTTAACTGGAGGATTGATTTTTGCAGCATTATCCCACACCGCCCAATCTGATTGGTTTTTTGGACGGTACTTGAAGGAAAAAGTTCCCTTGTTCATTTCTTCGCCGTTGACAAGCCGTTTTTCGTTCGGATCATCTTTTTTTCGTTTTTGACCACCTTTCTTGCCTTTTCCGCCACCGACTTTAGGAGAACTATCCCACTGTGCTTTTTGCTTGTCACTAAGATTGCCCCCTCTTGTTTTGACGAATTCTTCAAAGGTCATTTCTCTCTTTTTCCCGCCACTTGAAGTAATGACTCTCTTTTCTGATGGATCTCCAGAAACAGTCGTAAGTTTACGGGCACCAGGAATGAGTGCTTTGATTACGGCTTGAGTGACCTTTGTTGAGAGGTTCATCTTCTGTTTTTTTGCTTCAACGAATTGTCCTACTGATGTTTGCTTTACCGTAGTTGATGTCGAAATCTTTTCGAGTGCCTTCTCCCTATCGAGTTTGTTGCCCTTCTTTGGAATTGAAATGTTTCTTCTCTTCAACTCTTTCTCGATGTCCTCGTCATCAGAGAACTCCCCTATAATGTGAAAGTAACTCAATGCTTTGCTCCTGTTGAGTTTGTTTTGTTTCTTCGGGATGTCATAGTTGTATTTCTTCAACTCATCTTCGATCTCCTTGTTACTGCTTGAGTCGTCAATGTCAGGAACCATGAACCCACTCAATTCGTCAATCTGTTCTTGGGTCAAAGTCTTGAAGCCTTTCCTCTCTTGTATCTCATTCCACTTGTCAAATGACTTTTGGTTCTCGATGAGCTTCCAAATAACTTCATGTTGGCTTTCGTTGATGCCCATGTCTGCCAACTTTTGTTTTATGTTCTTCTTCGGCTCCCATGGATTCAGAATGGGTTGGTTCTTTGTTGATTCATCAACTAAGGTGTGAATGAGATACAACTCTTCGTTTGATAGGTATTGCGCCCGATAGATCTTGAAATTCGTGCCCTTGCCTCTTTGAAATTGAACGCTTGGCTCTTGAGGCAAACCATCTGGAAGCCCAAACGACATCGAGTTCGCAAAGGTTTCTGTGGGGTCGAGGGTTTTTCTTCTCAACTCAAATCCTCTTTCGACAAGTTCCAACTCCAATATGTTCGGGAACATAAGATGCCTTTTTTTATCCAACTCTTTTGTCAGAGGTAATGCGATAACGAATTGCTGATAACTCCCCCCTGCCGGTAATTGTGTAGGAGGATTGGCTTTCACACCTGCCGTGAAGTCAGCAAGAGCTTCTGCAAGATCGCTCACCAAGTCAGTTCTCTTTTCGTTTATTTCAATGAGGAAGGATTCCTTTTCTAAAAGCAATCCTTTGTTCTGAATGAAGTGCTTTTCCTCATCGGCAACCTCGATAAAAATATCAGCATCCATCTTCGACCTCAAATAATCAGCGAGGTCTTTCACCGTGTCATTGTCGGCCTCGCTGTGATAAGGCCCGTCATGAAACAGCACGATGTCATAATCCCCCCAAACAGGATAATATTCAGGGTACGAATGAATGTCGTATAATGTACCCGCTTTTGCAAGGTGTTTATCCAATGTTTTGTGGAAATCGTCGTTCGCTGACGATGAACGGTTCAAGTCTTTCAAATCACGATCAACCTCGCTCTTTAAGACAATAGTGGGAACACCTCTTGCATCGAAGCTCTCAAACAACAAATCACCGAGAAGTGGTGCAAGGAAGTCTGTGTCATGCCCATCGTCCACGCCATCATCGTGAGCATGCGGAATCGTAATGACAACATCAAAAGAACGAGGATTGCTTTCGATGGATTGACGCGTTCCAGTCACCACATCTTCAATCCAAACCAAAGGGGCTTCATCAGCACTCCTTCTTTGTGTCGAACCCCCTCTTGTATATGGCGAACCATTGATGGGGTGAAGTGTTGATTCAATCTTTTTCCAGTCTGATCCCATACTGAATCCAACGATTGAGGATTTGACCAGTTTGTAATCGATGTTTCTGTTCGGATATTTCTGTTCGAACAAGTTCTCGTGACTCTTAGAATTGAATTTCTTTGTTGCTTGCTTGTTGTTTGAAAATACAATGACGCCCAACACACCATTGTCCCTTTCCACGAAATAGGTGATGCCATCCTCTCTCTTCGCTTGTGACATGCCTACCTTCGGCAAAGCACCAGTTCCAAGACGAATACGCGGATTACTCTTCATCGAGGCTCCCTCCTATTGAGTTTAGCGAGGCGTTTGAGTTCATTGACAAAGGAGGCAAGCCACTTGAAGGTTTGAGGTGCTTTTTCTTTGAGCTTCGCCAATCCTGTGCCAAGCCCGTTGCTCGGAATGACAATCGCATCGTACCCCCCATTGAACGCACGTAAGAAGTCCTCCGACATCATCTTGACGGAGGAATCCTTGTGTTTATCGCTCCAGTAAATGTTTGGCCTCGCACTTTTCTTTGTTCGAACACCAATTGCGTTGGGCTCGTTGCGAATGATTGCTTGGCCTCCTGTGCCACTTCTCTTTTCATTGTCACCGAATAGGAAAGCATAATTCGGGTATTGGCGAACGAGTTCTGGCGTGTAATGCTCAACAATCACAATTTTTGGAATCATAATCCGTTGTTTGGGAGGGTTGCTTTCCAAACCCTTTTGCCACGACTTGATAGATCCTTTTTCGATGATTGCAGGCTCAACGATGTCCAATAAGTCAGCGCCCTCTTCTTTGTTTGGTGAAATGATAAGCTGATACGCCCCCTCGACCTTCCTTGCTTGGATAAAATAGGTTCGTTCCTCTTCGGTTGCTCTGTCTTGTACCTGTTGACGCAATTCTTCTCGGTCACTAGCATACGCTTCTTCAAATGCTTCTTCATCTTCAAATCTGTCATCGAAATCGAATTCTTGTGCTTCCGCATCATCGTCATCGTCATCGTCATGATCAGGATTCGCCTTTGGAAGCACGTCCATCAATGTACGTGGAACAATTGTCCAACCCTTCTTTTCAGCTTCAATCAGACGGGCGGCAAGTTCTGGATGTTTCAAGTACCATTTCCCTATCTTCTTGCCTCGTTTCTTCTCATGGCCTGTAATCGAACCGATCAGAATACCATCCATCAGATATTGTGAGTGACCGCCTGGATATTCAATGTCTTCTGGAAGGTCGCCTGGCGGGTTTTGTTTTGCTCGCCTCATCAAGAAGGCATCCCCTCCCTGACGACCAACTCCCCTATGTCGCTCCACAATAATTCCAAGTTCATCCTGTCTTTTTTCGAGAGCTTCCCAAGCCCTTGTTGCCTTTGCACTTCGGGCACGAGAATAAACCTCATCCGCATATTCTAGCAGTTTTATGTATGCAGCCTGACCATACCCTTTGCCTTTGTTTGATGGCGCATAATCTAAATCCTCCGACCAAACACCATCAACGAGTTTCAAACCTCGCAACCCTTCACGGAAGAATTTCTCTCCATCGATTCTCTCAAGCTCTTGAATCTGTTTGTCCGTGAGTTGCTTTCCTTCAAACATTCCAGAATCAATCGCCATGCTCGCCTGATCTCGAAGGCCAATGGATTCAACTCTCGCTCTCCCATCACGGACATTGAAGCGAACGGCTACTCCCCCGCCCGTTTCATCTCTTCCGAAAAGTGTTTGCAGGCCTTTGGGTCCGCCTCTGCGATGCTCCCATTCAAGATTGGTTGCTGGCGGGTTTTGTTTTGCTTGAGGCTCCCAACGCATCAATCCTCTTTTTGAGTCAATCTCGACAAAACCTTGTCGTTCATACATGCCTTTGTACCAATCTCTTCGACCCTTTTCCCCCGAACCCATCCAATCAAGACTAGCAGGGATTTTACTCGATTGTATTGGTGCAAATAACTCAATGGGTTTCCCCTTTTGTTTGAACCAGTCCAGTGTTGGCCTTGAATAGCCCTTACCTCTGAAATTTCTATCGATACTAATGTGGTCAATGTGGAATTTGTCCCCCTCATCAGTGAAAATGACCTCAACTATGTCCTTGCCGTCAACCACTCCAACCAAAAAGGACTGCTCTAAAGTGGGCTCGTCTTCTGCGTCGGGGTGAGGCCTTATTTCCCATTTGATGGTTGCTGGCGGGTTTGGCTTGATTTGACCCCACTTGCCAGTTCCCTCAAGCGGGATCTGTTCGATGCGAAGGTGTTCTGGTTTGATTTCCTTATCCGTTCGCCATCGCTTGAATGATGGCTGTTGCATTGTTGGTGCTTTGACCATGCCAACTTGTTTGACTTTTCCATTTTCAAATCTGAATGCGGGTTTTTCACTCCAATTGATGCTTCGATATTGAAATTCTGCAACCATCGTTGGTTTTACCATGGTAAATGTTCCTTTTCCTTTCTGATCGTGGGTGATTGATGAGTCAACGAGTCTTCCTCCAATCCTTGCTTTTGGTGCTTCAACTGCTTCATCCAAGAATATTGGAATCAGTGCATGTTTCTCTTTGTCCGTAGAGCCAATCACCGATTTGCCTGCATAGATGAAGTCTCCGTTCGGTAACATCCAGGCGAGCATTCCACCACCAACGGCTTTCTCTAATCGCCCTCCATCCTTACCACGGTAAAACCCGATGACAGCCAAATCAGCCGTTCCCTTCTCTTTGATTTTGTACGATTTATGATCATCCTTGTACCTCAAAATCAAACCTTCAAAGTTCGGCTCTTTCATTCCTTCATCCCAAGCTTCTTTGAGTTCTTTCAATCCACCTTTGCTGAACCACATCGGTACTGTCATGACGCCCGAACCTTTCAGCTTTGGAATCATCTTCATCCGTTCGTGATATGGCATGGAGAATGTGTCCTGTCCGTTCAATTCGATGAGATCGAATGCAGCGAATCGGATTGTTTGTTGGCGTTCAATCGTTTCAGGTTTGAGAATGGTGCTTGACACTTCTTTCAGCGAGAGCGTCATGCCGTCCTCACCCACAGCGTAAAGTTCACCCATGATGATAGCGGACTTGACGCCTGCTTTCTTCAAAGAAGCCGTAATTTCGTCCGTAACGTGGAAGTTTCTTCGCCAGCGACCACGCTTGTTCCATAGGACGGTTTCTTTGCCGTTAAAGTGAGCCAAGCTACTGTCACCGTCGATTTTCAAAGAAACGATGTAAGGCCTTGGGTCGTTTCCAAACTTCTCAATGAACCCATCAAGCCCAAATTCCGCTTTGAAGGACTTTTTCTTCCAATCGTTAGCGATTTCAGGCATCTTCGACATCTTTCCATCAAGCATTTGATTGTGCCACTTGCTACTCGCTGCCTTACCTTCAAGATTCGGGGCAGTCTTGTCACCGTATTGGATGCCCATGTCCATCGCAAGTGGATCGTCAAACACAGGGGGGTTTTCCAACGGGCCATCATACCAAAGAAGTCGCACTACGCTACTCTTTGCTTTGTTTTGGTCGCCAAATTGTTGGCGTTTAACATGATAGTTGGGTGGCAGATTTTCCTCCAATCGTCCCCATGCTCTCACCGCTGACTTCGATGGGTTCGTTGATACCAGCGGCATTCCCATCTTTGCGAGGTATTTCGCAGCGAACAAATACGCCGCTTGACCCATACCCTTACCTGCACCAACATGGATTTCTCTCTCATCGTCCGTTCCTTCATCAACCATGTAATCGTCGGGGTGCGAAACACCGATTCCCTGTATGTAGCCGTAATCTTGGAATCCTTGGCGCTGAATCCATTCGTATCGGCGCAATACGCTATCGGTAAATTTGAAGCCGATGCTTTTGTCTATGGGGTCCATTCCTTTTTTGAGGTATTTTTGCTTCCCGTTCGGAAGAGAGATTTTTTTGAATCGTTTTCCAAATTCAAAAATCGCAATCAGGATTTCTATTTCCGTTTTCCCATCGGGGTGATACCCTTTGATTTTCAGGTTGGGGCCAAGTAACTCGTTCATGGTCTGCCCAACATCCTCATAGGGAGTGTATTTGACCTCCCACTTGACATCTTTGGCAGGCGGGTTGCTCAAGTAATTGCGTTCGGAATTGCGATAACTGGCTGAACCGCTAAATGATGTTCGAACAATCAAGCCTTCCCTTAGCATTTGAGGTAAAATTTTCCTTCCAATGGTGCGGGAATCAGGTGCCCTCTTGTACCCTGCATTATTCAACCGTTCTTCAAGCGTAGCCGCAGTAAATTCAATTGACGGATCTAACTGCTTGACATAATTGCGTACAATAGATTCACCAGTGAATTTCGGCTCACCTTTTTCATGGTCAGGATTGCTTTTCATGTTCTGTTCAATCATACAGTATTTGCAGTCCTCTGGGCATAGAACAAATGGTCCGATGTCTTTGTCAACCTTTTTTCGTGCTGCTATCAAAGCTTTCTTCTCCCTTTGTCCATCCTTGCCTTCAAGGGCTTTTTGGGTGAATGACCATCGAGGGAACTTCTTTCTCATTTCTTTTTGAACGGCAGTATCATGCTTTTTTTGGTGCTTCTGGACTTCATCGTGCGACTCTTTTTCGGTTTGAGAATGTGTTGACAGGGTGGTTTCTGGAAAGGAACCATGCCTTTTCTTAGGAAATACGGGGTTTGCCTTGTAGTACGGCGCTGTTGGATAAAGCGAATACTGATCAAGTTCATCGTCAAGAATTGTCCACTTTGCCCCGTCTTCATCAACAAGGTGATACCACGTACCATATTCATCAATTTCCACTTCTTCGAAAAACATCTTTTGCCCCGATGGTTTGTGAAGGATTGCTGTACCCTTACTCATGATTGGCGGATTGTTCAACGGCCTATTTCTCCATTTCTTGAATTCAGATGCGATCATCTTGATGTTTTTGTCAAGCTCACCCCACCTGTTTCTTGAAATGAAATCAAAGTTGAGATCTTGAAAAGAGTTGAGCATTCCTGTTCCCGCTTTGACGCGTTGGGTGATTTCTTCCTCTGAATGTACGCCTCTTGCTCTAAGTTTCTTTGTTCTTCTTTCTTCACCCATGCCAGTATTGATGAAGACAGAATAGACTCTATCTGGAAACGCTCTTCTCAACAATCGCAATCCCTCGAAATTCACATCAAGGACAATAGGCTTGCTTGTAATGAAATCTGATGCCTTTCGCCCATAGTACTCTCCGTTTTTCTGTTGAACCCATAGATTCTCCCCGTTTGCTGTTGTGAAGTCCCCGTTTTCCATCATCATCTCAAATTCTTCTTTGCTCACGAAGATCCCATCCTCACCGGGCTTTTCTCGTGGACGCTTGGCTCTTGTCATGTACGATGGAATGCGAATCGCTTTGAGTTTTTTCACGATGCCTCTTGCGAGCGATGATTTCCCTGAACCAGAAGGCCCACTAATTGAAAGGATATCGCCGTAAAGAGGCTTGAGAACCAAGGGATTGACTTGAATACGCCCTTTTCTTCGGGCAATGGTTGGCCTCAAGCCATACTTGTCTTTCTCTTTTCTTCCAATCCAAGGGAAGTTCGGAGCCTCACCCATCTTTTCTCCAGAGACCTTTCGTGCATATCGCCACGGATCATGACCCCAAATCCAAAGGCCAAGCAATTTACGCTTAGGCCGTCCTTTATCGTCAAGGTAAGCTCCTTGCATACCTCGGTGTCGGGTGTTGAAGTTGATTTGCTTCTGCGCCCATTGCCAATAGTCAAGCATTATTCCTCTGCCACGATCTTTCGACTTTTTCTTTGACCACTCTTTGACAGGAGTTTCCTTCATCTTGAGAATGGCAAGGGCTGAATCTCGGCCTGACGAAATGCCTTGTTGTTTAGCTTGCTCACGACTCAATCCAGCCTTTTTGTTGCCCCAGTTGGAATCGTAAAAGGTTTGAAGTTCGTGTTGCGTCATATTCACAAGTTCAAGCCACTTCTTACGGATCTCTCTCTTCTTTTCGGCAGGCAATTCTTTACCCGGCTTTGGGATGCCGGGAGGATTCTGATTGACTGGACGATTTCCCCAAATTTCTTCGTTCCATTTCTCCCAAGGGTCAAAATTTTCATCAATGTACTCAATTTCCATTTTTTCAGGAGGGATAATGTCGGCTTCGTCGCCCTCCTTCCAACCCTTTGTTGTCACGGCATATGCACCGATACGATTTTGATATTCACCTCTTTCGTCTTTACGAACATCTAGCCCCTCTGTGTTCACTTTGAGAACTGTCGGCAGCACATCTTCGGTTTCGAGGCCGTTTTGGTGATAGGCCCACATTGCGGCCCCACGTGCGTAAAACAATGCAACTTCTTTATCGGGCGTTACATACATGCCTGGCAATGCACCTGCGTAGCTTTTTGCATATTTGTAACTGAAATCTTCTTTCCCTTCATTCAAAAATTTCTTTGCTAAATTCATAAAAGTGCCGTGATACATAAATCGCGGAGGATTGCTTTTGGGCTCACGTATCATTGCCGATAGGCCACTCTTGCCCTTCCCATGAGGTACGAATCCATATTTCTCATACAGCCCTGCGAGCTTTTCAGATGTGATCCCTGTTGGAGTCATGTGGAGAAGTATAGTGTCATCGGGGAACCGTTCAACAAGAGCCGCCAAGAGTTGATTGCCAATGCCCTGTTTTTGATAATCGTCCAAAACACCAAAATTGGTGATGTAAAGAGGGTAATCTCCATCAACGATCAGAAGTCCAACTGCTTTTTCACCGTCAAACGCAACGAATCGGTGTTTGTCTTGAAAACGACCTCCAAGAACCTCTTGTTCAGTTCCACGTGCGTAAAATCGAACCGTAAATCCACTAGGATTGTTCTTCACGACTTTACCATCTTTGGTGCGTATGCCTGCTTCCACCGCAAGCTGAAAATCAGGCCCTCCTTTGGCCGTAGTCGTATCAGATGCCATGACGAGATGGTATGCTCGACCTGATGCCCATTGGTGCTGTTGAACGCCTGGTGGGTGTCCAATTCTCCATGCAGCAAGGCCTCGTTTGTACGCCTCCTTGATGAATTTCTTCTTGATGCCTGTCGCTTTAGCAAGTTTAGTTGGCAAGTCTTTGCCTTTTGGGAGAGGACCATACCGCTTTGCGAATTCGATTCGGTGTTGTGAGGGAATACCTTCAACGCCTTTCGCTTTCGCCATGATATCTGATTTCCAATACTTGTATGCGTCGGGATCAGATACATCGTATTCATATCCACGGTCAATTTCGTACATGGCAATGGCCTTTTCGACTTTATTCAATCCTTTGAGATACTTCTTTGGGAACTTTCTTCCTTTTGGCGTCTTTGGATTCGAGAGGATGCCTCGAAGCTCATGAGGTGAAATCGTTGGAGCGATTGCCCACCATGGATAACCAGTCCAGCCCCTGTCTATGGCCCTCATGTAATCGTGTGGAATGATTGGATTATTTTTGAAATCGGGTTTCAGGAAAAGTCCAGAGGCAATCATCCACGCACGGTATTCGGGAGTGTCTGTAATCATCCCTGATTCAAAATCGATGCTATCAACCCAGTTTTTCACCTTCTCCATTTGTTCTCCACGAATTGAACCCTCGTGATGAAAAGTAAGATCGTCCCGAACTTGGATTTTTCGCATTTCAATATGAGCTTTGTAAAGAGCGATATCTTTCAGGTTCAAATCTTTCTTTTCCAACCAAGGAATCAGGTTGTCTTTCCAATTAGGATAAGGAAACATCAATTCAACGAACGCGCCATCTTCGACTTTTTCTCTTTCTCCGAATTGTTTCAATACAGTTCCTTCAATTGCATCCAAGCCATTTTCCACTTTTTGTTCGTCCTCTTTGAATATGAAAAATAGACCGAAAGGTGGTTTCTTTGGAGGATTGGAAGGAGGGTTCGACTTCGTTCCAAATGGTTTTGTGTTCGGCCTCAACTTCTTGTACCAAGCCGGAGGCTTTTGTTCGTCAAGCTGAATCTCTTTTCGCAACCTTCTCAACTTGTATATTCTTGGAACTCGGATTGTTTGAATGTGCCATTTTCCAGTGCTTTCCAACTTGCCTGCAATCGCTTGAACACCTTCATAATCATCGTATCTTCGATTCCAACCATCCATGTGAATTGCTTTCCGACGATCATCGGGGTCATCCATTTGGAAGGTTCTGAATGCTGTGCCATCGAATGCGTCTTGATCAAAGTCCCATGGCACTCTTTGTCGATGGGCGCTCCAATTCTCTGTCGGGGGATTCATGCTCAAATACAACAAATGGCTAACTTCATCACCCTTTGAATCAAAATCAAACTCTCCGATGACTGGTTCAGGACCATTGCGTTTGATTTGTTCGAGAGGAACTGGCAAGCTAAGTGGAGATTTTCTTGAGCTTCTTACCTCGTATTTGGATTTCGATTCCTCAAAGTACTCCGTCAATGAATCAATTGTTGTCCCAAGTGAAGTGATTACTGGATTTTTGAGCATAGGCATTTCTCTTTGTCCTACTTCAACCAAGTAACTCATGCCGGGAATGACATCGGTAAACGTGGGTATTTTGATTCTCTCGACTTTCTTTTCAGTTGATTCCCAACGACCCATTCCTTTTTCATGATGAAGAGGAACAGGAGTTCTCTCGCCTTTGTATTCGCTCACCTCTGTAAAGTATCTGTAAATCGGCTGATTGGTTTGTTGGCTCAAT
>Ga0160423_10002475_pt1 | contig 15412 bp, 13 predicted proteins | sample CRUFie14St8metaG_FD_108191 | JGI IMG/M metagenome (GOLD analysis project Ga0160423, IMG submission 108191) | Marine microbial communities from the Costa Rica Dome - CRUD Field 142mm St8 metaG | ecosystem: Environmental > Aquatic > Marine > Oceanic > Photic zone | place: Costa Rica: the Eastern... | reverse complement strand
TTTTGGATTGGACGCTAATTCCAAGAGGGCTTCACCGTATCCGTCTCGTGTGGCCGCCATTTTACTCATCCAACCACCTCTCCGAGCTCTGCCATCGCTTGAGCATACTGTTCGTCGTTCGGCGCTGCACCGTGGAAAGCGGGATTGTCGGCCATGAACGATACGCCGTGGCCTTTCACCGTGTGAGCGATCAAAATCGATGGCCCGTTGTTGGAAGCGTTGAGGAAACCCAAGCCTTCAACAATTTCTTCCATGTTGTGGCCGTCGATTTCTTTGACGTTCCAACCAAAGGCTTTCCATTTGGCTGGGATGTCAAACATCCGCATTTGGGCTTCACAGAAGTCATCGTTTTGAATTCGGTTTCGGTCGAGAATAACGTTGAGGTTGCCCAGTTCGTGGTGAGCCGCAGCCATGGCGGCTTCCCAAACGCTCCCTTCCTGAATTTCGCCATCACCCAGCATAACGTAGACTTGGCGTTCACTGCCTTCCAATCGCCCTGCGATAGCGGAACCCATTCCAAACGAGAGTCCCATGCCAAGTGAGCCGGCCGAGAAATCAACGCCGGGGCACCATTTCATGTCCACATGCCCTTGACAAATCCCCCCAAGGACCCGATAGGAGGCAAGGTCATCTACGGAAATAAAGCCCATTTCCGCAAGGATGGCGTACATTCCAGGTGATGCATGCCCTTTTGAGAGGATAAATCGGTCGCGGTCTTCCCAGTCGGGTTCACCGGGTCGAACACGCAAGGTGGTTCGATAGAGAGCAGCAAGCAAATCAATTTCAGAAAGCGAACCACCAGGATGGCCGGCCTGAGCGCGGTGGACCATGTTGACAATGTGCACGCGACATTTCCGTGCCAGTTCCTTCAATTCATCCGTGCTAACCATTTGCTCACCTACAGGCTAGGGCCTGCATGGATGGCCTTTGATGGTTGTGCCAAGATTTTCTGTGCTACGAGTACGCAGTCATCGTTTTTTGGGTTGGAGGGCGTCCAGCATGTTGCGAACAGCATCGGCGGCCACCATGACCGCATCACCAACCAAACTGCCGCGTTTTGGCAAAGCGCGCGTCGCCAACCAAATGAAGACGCCCGTGAACCAAGCGAAAAAGAGCAGCGACATTGGGTTGTTGAGTGTGGTGATGCCGAATTCCTCAACCAAATCGATTTTGGCAACAATCAGCACGGCAATGAAAACACCCATGATGGATTCTCCTGCGATGAATCCCGCCCCGATCAGAACGCCACGACTTTCGACCTCCTTGGCGGCAATGATGGCTTTTTCTGAGGGTTGCTTCCGAAGGACTCCATCAACGCGGAGGTGGGCGCTCCGCAGGAGCACGTGCGAAATAACACCGCCCGCCATGATGGGCACAGAAAGCCCGAGCGGGAGGTAGATCCCGATGGCCACGCTCATCACGGGCATCTGCAGTCGAATCAACACGACGGCAATCGCTGCACCAAGCAAAACCATCTGGATGTTCAAATCCCCGCCGAAAGCGCCCTGAATGATGGCGCCTATCAATTCAGCTTGTGGAGCGAACAACGCATTGGTGCAATCCGGGTCGGTTGGGAGTGGATTGAGCTGGCACGCCGTTTGTGATATCCGAAACGCGTCGTGCAACAGCGACAACACCGGTCCGATGACCACAGCGCCCGTCAAAACACCGATGATTTCAGCCACTTGTTGTCGCTTGGGCGTTGCGCCAAGCATGTGGCCGGTTTTGAGGTCCTGCATCACGTCGCCAGCAATGGCGGCGCTCGAGGCCACAATGGCGGCGATCAACAGCGTTGCAAACATCAGGTCTTGTTTCGCCATGCCCAGGAACATATCGCCGACAATGTATACGAGGCCAACGGTGAACAACAGCGTTGCGATGGTCATGCCGGAAACAGGTGAATTCGAAGAACCCACAACCCCCGCAATGTATCCGGCCACGGCCGCAAAGAAAAAAGCAACAAAAGCGAGGAAAAGCGCTCCAGCCATGGCCAAAATGAACGATTCCGTCGCCCACCAGTAAAAGAAGAACGTGAGAATCACGAGCACACCGCAGACCATGAACACACGATTCATGGGGAGGTCTTGTTCGGTCCGCAGCAGCTCAGTCGCACCGTCCTCGGTCTTGACAAAGGCCTTTGAGAGACCGGTGATGATGGTTTTTCGCATGGACCAGAGGGTGTAAATCCCACCCACGACCATTGCACCCACGCCAACGTACCTGATTTGTGTCTCCCAAATCACGTAAAATCCTTTGACAAGGGTGTCTGTGTCGGGCCAGCCGTAAATCAATCCATACATGGGCACCAACAAACCGAAACCCAAGACGCCGCCGAAGAAAATGAACGATGCGATCCGAATACCGACGATGTAGCCTACAGAAAGCAACGCTACGGACAAGTCCATTCCCGCATACAATCGAGTTGACAGAAACGACACGGCTCCCTCCACTGTGTGATGGGTTACTTCGAACCCTTTGACCATCAACCCGTAGATGCCACCAATGGCGAGTGCGTACAAAATGGCGAGCGCCCCATCACCGCCCTCTTCCCCGGCAACCAGGACTTCACGACATGCAACGCCCTCGGGGTAGGGAAGCGCTTCCTCGACGATAAACAAACGCCTCAGGGCGATGGTGAACATGGTTCCAAGGAGCCCCCCTAGAGTTGCGATGATCAGGGTCTCCATCCACTGAATGGACGTCCAGATGTTCATCACAAGCAGCGCTGGCACGGTGAAAATAACACCCGCTGCAAGCGATTCACCTGCGGATGCCATGGTCTGAACCGCATTGTTTTCCAAAATCGAAACATCCTCAAACAGCGTCCTCAAGAGGATCATGGACATCACTGCGGCCGGTATGCTGGCTGATACCGTCATACCGGCGTACAAGCCAAGGTAAGCATTGGCCGCGGTCATGAGCACGCCCAGTACGATGCCGACCCATATGACGCGTGTGGTAAGCTCCAGTGGCGTTTCATGAGCAGGGATGTAAGGTTCACCAAGCCCGCTCATGAGGTCCCCACTCTGTAGGAGTAGGTATATTCTGCGCCTTTGAAATCATGACAACGGCAGCGTCCACCAATAAGTGGGGCTTCTATCATCAATATTATATTGAGATGAACGGAGGAAACCTCGGGCTCGAGGCTACGCCTTGAGGACGGGGGAACCGGCGTGGACGAACATTGGTACAACCTTTCCTCCGATGAAAGCCTCCTCGCTCAGGCGAGTTCACAAAGCGGCATATCGGTCGATGAAGTCGTGAAGCGAAGGGAGCAACACGGGCTCAACAAACTAGACGAACCCGAAAAAACATCAGCGTTTCTCAGGTTCCTTTCCCAATACAACGATCCCCTGAACTACCTGTTGATGGGGGCTGCTCTGGTGGCCTTGCTCATCAACCCTGATCATCCGGGCGACGCTATTTTCATCTTCATCGTCTTGACGGCGAACGCCTTCTTTGGTTTCTGGCAAGAAAACCAAGCCGAACAAGCCATGGATTCCCTCAAACAAATGTCAATTTCGAATTGTGTTGTCATACGTGGTGATTTTGAAAGCGAGGTTCCCACTTCCGATTTGGTTCCCGGCGATGTCGTTCGTCTTGAGCAAGGTCTGAACGTGCCGGCAGATGTCCGTATCCTCTGGTCGCAACAGTGCAAAATTGACGAATCTGCCCTCACAGGAGAATCGCTCACCATACGAAAATCGACGGATGCCCTTCCGCTGGCCACCGTGCTCGCTGACCGAACCAACATGGCGTTCATGGGCACGACCGTGTCATCCGGACGCGGTCTTGGCCTGGTCGTCGCCACGGGGATGCAAACCGAATTGGGTAAAATTGCCAGCAACATAGCCGATGCTCAAACACCAAAAACACCTTTGGAATTGAAACTCGAAAGCCTCGGTAAATTCCTCGGGTTCATTGCATTGATTGTTGCCATTCTTTTGGTTTCGTTGAACTTGCTTGTTTCGTACGGTAAACCCGGTGTCGATCTGCGGGAGGTTGTGGTCCAACAATTCATAGTGGCCATCGCCATCTTTGTTGCGATTGTTCCCGAAGGCCTTCCCATCATTTTGGTCATCACCCTTTCGTTGGGCATGCGAAACATGGCCAAACACAAGGCGATTATTCGCCGGATGAAAGCGGTGGAGACGCTCGGGTCAACCACGGTAATTTGTTCGGATAAGACCGGGACCCTCACGAAAAACCAGATGACGGTCCGTAGCATACAAACCCTTGACAGAACGTTTGGCGTTACCGGGGAAGGTTTCGAACCGAACGGTGCGTTGGTGCGTAACAACGTAGAACTTTCCGACGATGACCTTCAAGCACGTCAAGCCGACTTGAGTTTCCGCCTGTTGGGGGCGTGTCTTTCTCTCTGCCACAACTCCAACATCGTCAAAAAAGAAGGCTTTTGGCAAGCCATTGGCGACCCCACCGATTCGGCTTGTGCTGTAGCGGGGTGGAAAATCAACGGTGACGTCAAAAAATTCTCACACCGGCACCCTCGACACAACGAGTTCTTTTTTGATTCTGTCCGTAAGCGTATGAGCGTCGTTCACGAATACGAGGGTGAACATTGGGTGTTTTCGAAGGGGAGTGCAGGTGGCTTCAAGGACATTGCGACCACCAAAATTGTGGACAACCAATTTGTTCCACTTACCGAGGAGGATTGGAAGCGTATCTCGGACATGAACGACGAGATGGGTTCCCAAGCCATGCGCGTCATCGCCCTGCTCACTCGGAAGGTAACCGATGGCGAAGATACCGATGACATCAACACGATTGAATCGGATTTGGTCTTCCTCGGCCTCATCGGTATCATGGATCCGCCTCGCCCCGAAGTAAGGGATGCCATCGAAACATGTCAGCGTGCTGGAATCAAGGTCAAAATGATCACAGGCGACCAACAAATGACGGCCGCGGCCATCGGTGCAGAACTCAACATTTCGTCTGCGTCGGGGGCATCGCTTGACGGCATGGAATTAGCAGCTCTCAGCGATGATGAACTGATTGATGCCACGTCGGACGTGGCGATTTATTCACGCGTCACACCCGACCAAAAGATGCGGATTGTCTCATCCTTGCAGGAACAAGGCGAAATTGTCGCCATGACCGGTGATGGTGTGAACGATGCACCGGCCCTCTCCGGTGCGAACATTGGCATCGCCATGGGTATTGCTGGCACGGATGTCGCCAAAGATGCCGCCGACATGGTCCTCCAGGACGATAATTTTGCGAACATCGTTCATGCCGTCGAAGAAGGACGAAAGATCTACCAAAACATTCGGAATTTTGTACGCTATCAAGTCTCGACCAACGTGGCGGCCGTCTCGCTTCTCGTGCTTGCTACCTTGTTCTTCGGGCCTGAAGCGCTCCCGTTGACCGCCACGCAAATTCTGGTCATCAACATCCTCATGGACGGCCCCCCGGCCGTCGCCCTAGGTGTGGAAAAGAAGCACGGCAACGTCATGGACAGGCCTCCGCGTCCCGTGGATGAAGGGTTACCAAACGGCAGGGACATTTCGCTGATCTTCTACCTTGGATTTGTCATGGTGATCGGTTCCCTGCTCGTGTTTTGGCTCGCCGGCGGTGGCCTTGCCGACTCCAAGGCACAGTGTGAACTTCTGCCCACAGAAACCAGCACCGCTGCGTTTGACATCGATGCATGCCTCAACGGTGATGCGGCAGCCATTGAGGATTGGGAAGCCTACGCTGACGGTCATTTTCATCATGCGCAAACCATGACGTTCGCGGTCTTCATCGTCTACCAACTGTTCAACGTGATGAACTGCCGTTCGAACGAGGAAAGCGTCTTTGAGTTGGGGCTGTTCTCCAATCCTGCCATCAACTATGCGCTTTTGATCTCCTCCGGTCTTCTCCTCTTCTTCGTTCAACTCGCTGATATGTCCATCCCCTTGTTGGGCATAGAAATTGGCTCGTTGCTCCGAACGAACCCGCTGACGCAAAACGATTGGACGGTTGTTGTTCTCATCGCCTCGAGCGTGTTCATCATCGAAGAATTCAGGAAATTCATTGTCAAATCCGGTATTTTTGCCGTCCGTCAACGCTGACGGAGTTAAGCACATCTTCTTGAATGAACTCAATGACGGAAGGTCATGATGCCAATAGGCCAGCCGCTACCGGTTGCTGGTGAAGATGCTGATTGGCTTTCCCAACTTGACAAAAAACTCAGCAGCCGAACGTGGTCCGCAGCCTTCGCACCGCTCGTCCAGAAACTGGCCGTCAACGAGCCGCTCGACCTCGCAGACGGCATGGTGCTTTACACGCACGCTGACCTCCACGAACTGGGAGCCCTCGCCAATTGTGTTCGCCAAGCACGCTTCGGAACAAAGGCCTTCTTTAATTCAAACGTGCACATCAACCAAACCAACATCTGCGTCCTGGCCTGCAAGTTTTGTGCTTTCCGAAGGGGGCCACGAGCCAAAGATGCATACGCCATGTCAATTGAGGAATACCTCAAAGATTTGGACAAGTATGCACACGCTGTCGATGAAGTTCACTCGGTCGGAGGTTTACACCCCGAGTGGAATGTCGAACATTATGAAGGCCTCTTCGCCGCCACCAAGCGGCGCTTCCCCCACATCGCCGTCAAGGCCCTGACCGCAGTGGAGATCAAACATTTGGCCCAGAAATCCTCCATCTCCACCAAAGAGGTGCTTCGACGACTCAAAGCGGCCGGTCTCACTTCGCTACCCGGTGGCGGAGCCGAAATCCTTGACGATGATGTTCGAGCCAAAATTTGCAACGGCAAGGAAAGTTCAGAAGAATACCTTCGCATCCACAAAGAGGCCCATGAGGTTGGCCTTCCATCAAACTGCACCATGCTTTTCGGGACGATTGAACGGCTTGAACAGCGGTTGCAACACATGATTTCCCTCAGAGAACTGAACGACGTGACCCGCGGCTTCCAGTGCTTCGTCCCGTACCCGTTCCTGCCTGACCATACCCGTCTCCCCGAGGCTCAATTGGCGACGGGGACGGAAGTGCTTCGCACCATCGCTGTGTCCCGCATCATGCTCAACAACATCCCCCACATCAAAGCCTACCGGATGAACATCGGCGATCACCTCGCCGAATTGGCTCTCCAGTTTGGTGCCGATGACATTGACGGCACCGTTCAAAAAGAATCCATTATGCATCTTGCTGGCTCAACCGCCCCCCTCGACCACGACCGCGCAAAACTGTCTCGCCTCATCAAAGATGCCGGTTGTGAACCCGTACAACGCGATACCACTTACTCAAAATTTGAAGCCTACTCGCCTCCTGTACCCACGCCACGACGCTCTCTACCGATGGCACAAGGATGATTTTCATGACCGAAACATGGACCAACACACTTGGACGTGTAGCGTTCATCAACTGCGACCCGTTGTATCACCAACTCGACCCGAAGTGGAACGTGTTGGCTGCCCCACCGTCTTGGCTCACCGGCCATGTTCTTCGCAGAGATTGTATCCTCGCACCAATTCCTGCGGCCGACTATGCAAAGCACGCGGATGAACTGGTCTTGCTTCCCGATATTGGAATTGGAAGTCAGGGCGAGGTTGGGAGCGTGCTGTTGTTTGGTGCTGTCCCCCTTGAATCGATGAAAACCATCGCGCTTCCGAGCGATTCGGCAACATCGGTGGCGCTGCTCAAACATTTGATCTCCAAGCAGGAACGGTCCATGAAGTACGTATCAACAGGTCCTGATTATGAATCCATGATGGCCATTGCAGACGGTGCTCTGTTGATTGGAGACCGGGCGTTGGATGCGGCCAGGGAATTCCCAGAGATGGTGCAAATGGATTTGGGAACGGCTTGGATGGAGCAGGAAGGTCTTCCAATGATCTTCGGCGTCTTTGTCGCGAGGAAAGACACGCCGGCGTCGCTTTTGAAAGACGCTCATGCTGCCCTGGTTGAAAATTTGGTGGCGTTTGAATCACATGCGGACAAACGGGAATCGGTTATTCAATGGTCCATGGGTAAATCGGGTCTTTCGCATGCGAGGCTTGACCAGTATTACGGTGAGGTTTTCAATCGACTCAATCAGCACCACCTTGACGGGTTGTACCGGTTTCTCAAATCTGCCTGCGGTATGGAATCCGAACCAACATTTGCTTTGGATTAACACATCACGTTTCTTGATTGTCCAAACGAATGTTCTTGAAGGTCATGCCGTTGGAACATCCATGGTGGTTGAGCTCCCTCTTGATGAATCGGGGAACAAAATTGTGCGCATTGGCCACAGTCCCGACCCCGATGACGCCTTCATGTTTCATGCCATGACCACCGGCGCCTTTCCCACACCGGGTTACAACTTTGTTCACGAGTTACAGGACATCGAGACCTTAAATCACCGCGCCATGAACCAAGAGCTCGAGGTTTCTGCCGTATCCATTCACGCCTATCCTGACATCGCTGAGAACTACGCCCTCATGAATTGTGGCGCTTCGATGGGCGAGGGGTACGGGCCAATGATCGTTTGCCGTCAAGGCGTTACGGAAGAAGACGCTCGAAGCAACGTTATCGCTGTCCCGGGTCTGAAAACCAGCGCTTATCTCGGTCTTCGTTTGGCGTGGGGCGATTGCGAAGTCGCCGTGGTTCCTTTTGACGAAATTATTCCTCGGATTCTGGACGGGACGTACCTGAGCGGGCTGATCATCCACGAAGGCCAACTCACGTACGTCGATCACGACCTCGATGTTCTGATCGACCTCGGTAAATGGTGGAACGGGCGGACGCCGAATTGGCCCATGCCCCTTGGCGGTAACGTCGTTCGAAGGGACCTCGGCGAGGAAGTCATGGAAGACATCACCAAATACACGAAGATGAGCATTGAGTACGCCCTTCAATCACCGGATGAGGCCTTGGAATTCGCCAAGGCATGGGGGCGCGGTATTGACGACGACACCAACAAGGAATTTGTTGGGATGTACGTCAACGATCGCACGATTGACTACCGAGAAGAGGGACGCGCCGCCATTCGTTTGTTCATCAAAGAAGGTCAGTCTATCGGCCTGATTCGCGACGACTTTGATACCGCCACCATGCGGTTTATCGGTGCCCCCTGAGGTTGAATCATGTCGGCGACGGACCGAAAGCCACAGGTGAGTCAATACGGCTCGGTCGACCCTGCACCCCCAGCGAAGCAATCCGTCATAACCGTCCTGACCCAACAGCTGTGCGATGAGGAACAACCGATGTTTCAGCGCATGCGAGCCGTATTTGCCCTCCGCAACCAGCGAACAGAAGAAGCATGTTTGGCGCTTTGTGAAGGATTTTCTAGCCAAAGTGCACTGCTGCGCCATGAGATCGCCTACGTGCTGGGTCAAATGCAAGACACGGCGGCTCTGCCGACATTGATTGAACGTTTGGAAGACGATGACGAGCACGTCATGGTTCGCCACGAAGCGGCCGAAGCCATGGGCGCCATTGGCGACCGCCGCGTGATCCCAACCCTCCAGAAATTCGTCGATGACCCGCTTCCAGAGGTTTCGGAGTCGTGCGTTGTTGCTCTGGATTTGCTCGCATGGGTTGACAGCTCCGAGTTCGAAGAAACCGAGTGTTGATTTCCCTCAAGTTCAAAGACTAGACCGTGTACCCAACACCAGGAAGGAGATGCATGCCTCACGACCACATCCAACTTGCTCAAGCACCAAACGGTGAACTTGGCCCCCGCTGTCATTCATGCGGCATGCGGTTGACCTTTGGCAATGCGATGGTGGTCAACAAGTACTACATGTGCTGGGAACATTACGTCGAGGCTACGGGCGCTGATACGGCAACCGAAGTTAGCGATGCCGACGAACGGTTCTGGATGAAGCAAGAGTGACACGGCTTCCTTCAAGTACCCTCATCGCTTCGTAGCGTGTGGGGGAAACGATGTCTGACGGTTGGGCAAGATTTGCACATCGGTTTGGACAATATTACCAAAACGCCTCGTTGTGGTCACCTCCACGAATCAAAACGCGGGAATGGATGTTCATTCCCTTCGGCGGCGCACCCCCGTTGCGTCACAAGTCCTTTTCGGATGTTGGTCAGGTCCAATCGTTTTTATCGCAACGTGCGATGCATTCATGCTTCTATTCAACAGCGTACTGGCGGCGTCCTTACGAACTCAAAATGGCCGATAAATTGTGGCAAGGCGCCGATCTCATCTTCGATTTGGACGGCGACCATTTGCCGGGCGTCACCGACCGAGATTTCCCTGGCATGCTTTCCGTTATTCAAGAACAGGCTTGGTCGTTGTGGAATGATTTTCTCGAACCGGAATTTGGTTTTTCTGAAGACCACCTTCAGGTGACGTTTTCGGGCCACCGAGGTTTCCACCTCCACTACCGGGACCCCCGATTGTTTCATTTGGATTCTGAGGCGCGCCGGGAACTCGTTTCCCACATCAGAGGCGAGGGCGTTGATGTCCAAGGCGGTCTGGCCAGGTACCACGACCACGACGCAAAGGGGTGGACGCAAAGGATTCGAGACGGTATGGACGCCATGATTGAATCCCTGCGCAACATCCATCGAGGTACAGATGGGAGTTCCACCGAACTGCGTCGATTGGAAAGCGCCCTGCAAGCGTTGCAGGACCGAGAAGGAAACACCTCCCAGCGCTCTGCTGCGGCGATCAAGCGATTGGCTGAACTCATGGATCATGACAGCCGAGTACAGCGCCTTAAAGAAGGGAAGTTCGAGCTTTTGGGAAATTACCAGACGCTGTTTCTGAACCTTCTCAAGGCGGATGCATCGGTGGTTTTGGGTTCAGCAGGTGAGACGGATGAAGTGGTGACGATCGACGTGAGGCGGCAAATACGATGGCCGACATCGCTGCACGGAAAGTCCGGTATGCGTGTCAGTGAATTCCCCCTTGCACGTCTCGACCCCGATGCCAGCGGTTCGTACAATCCACTTCAAGAGGCGTTCGTGTTGGGTATGGATGAGGCTCATGACGTCGAATGGACCGTCGACGACGCTGTTGCCCAATTTGGTGATCGTCGCTTGGAGAGCACGAGCGGGGAGCGATTTCGAATTCATGAATCCGGTGCGACCTTCCTTGTTCTCAAAGGATGGGCAAAGTTGGTCTGACCGGCTTCTTGGGATGAAAAGAATGTTCTTTTTTCTGGTGCAACATGCGGTAAGGTTCAAGGGTGGTTTCCCATCCCTTGGGACGAGGTGAGTCCATTGGGTCTGCGCAGAGGAAAAAAATCCAAGAAAAAGGAAGCCTCCTTGCCTACACCGGATTTGCCTCCCCCTGCGGGGCTTCCTGCGCCGTTGCCGTTGCCTCCCGGAGGCGAGTTGCCGCCGCTTCCCGGCATGCCCGCACCGTTGCCTGCGCCCGTTCCTGCCCCAACCCCCGCCCCCGCTGCATCACCGGCTCCCATCCCTGTCCCGACCGCGAACACCACCCCGCTTCCTCTCCCGGTCAACGACCCTGAAACAACGCTCTCTGGCATTGCCGATGAAAAAGGCTACAGCGACCTCTGGGCAAAGCGGTCTGAAAAACCCCTCCAGCAAATTTACGGTCACATCGACCGCATCAGCAACAAGGAAGCAGGCTCGCTCCTCGATCGCTATGCCGACCGATTTGGACATTCGCTCGACCGGGAAATCATCGTTATGCGGAAAGCCGCCGTCGATGAAAAAGTGGCCGAAATCCGTGATGCTCCAGTCGTTGAACTGATCGAAGATGAACCGGCAACTCCCGCCGATGAACTGAAACAAGTTGAAGACGAACTCCGCTCATTGAAACCCTTGTACCAAGATGCTAAGGCTGTTGGCGACAAGGAGGCTTTGGCCGAATTAACACCGATTCTCCAGTCCCTCATGGCCCGTCGGAAGGCCTTGAAACAGGGTGATACACCCACACAGGACGAACCTACAACCGCAGTTGAGGCAGAAGATGACGGTGGCGAGCAATTCGCTGAGTTTGTGGCGATCGTAGACGACTTGCTGGGTGAACACCTCCCTGAATCCATCGTGAACGACTTTGTTGCCAGCCCCGATTTCGAAACGTATCGGGCTGTTCTGGAATCGCCTGAGACCACCGATGAAGAAACACGTGCAGTCTTTTACCACATGGTTGACGACCAACTCGGAAACATGTCCGGAGCATCGATTGAAGCCTTCGTGGCTTCGCCAGAATTTGAAGTCTACCGCCAAGTCGGGGAACTCTACAAGGAAGCGTGAACATCATGGGACTACTTGACAAAGCAGCAGCATCCAGCGGGGAAGAATCGAAACCGGCGGCCAAAGCCAAGCCGGTCGCCAAAGCCAAAGCGGTCGCTAAAGCGAAGCCCGTGAAGGCCAAACCCGTGAAGGCGGAAAAGGCAGCCAAGACAAAGAAAGTGAAAACCCCTCGTGCTCGACCGGTTGGCCTTGCTGAAGATTATGAATTGGCCACAACCATGAACCGTAGAATTTCGTGGCTCGTCAACTTCGTGATCAATTTTGGTGTCCTCTTTGCGGCTATTTTCATATCGCTTTCCGATACCGGTGTTGTGACAACCATCCTCTACGCTGTGAGCTTGGGCATCATTATTCTGAACGCTGTATTTATTCCTATGAAATTCAGCCGAAACCTGGGTCAATTTGTTTCCCGAACCAAATTTATCCGTGGCGATGGAACCAACCCTTTGTTTCTTCACGGCATCCTTGTGAACGTGACCGGCCTGATGTCGCTCATTGGCCTGATCATCGTCTTCACGCAATTTCAATCCCTCACGGATTCCGACAACACGATGGCCATCATCATGTTCAGCATCGGTACAATTTTCATCATCCTATGGTTTGTGGACCGGTTCCTCCGCAACGGAAGTGAAATGGGTCAGGGCCTGTACGACCTCCTCTTTGGAGCCTACCTCGTCAAGTATGTCCCGTCCGAGGACGAGAAAGCCACGGGCATCTGGGCTAGGTTGGAAAACATGGGGAACTTTGGCGACCAGCTTCTCAAGCGACAAGAAGAGCGGAAAGCAAAGAAGGAGCAGAAAGCTGCCGAAGCCGACGAAGACGGGGCGTCCGAGGAAGAAACCAACCCTCAAGAAGACTGAAACCAACCTACCTTTGAGGTGGTGATGTGCTCAACGCATGGCGTAAGCAAAATCACCTTCTTCCAATCATTGTTATCGTCGTAGGCCTGTGTTTTAGCGCAGTGTTGTGGCGCATCACCCCGTTCTTGGGATTGCTCACCGTTGTCGTCACCTTATTTTTGGTCTATTTGGAAGTGATGACACAGTGGGCCTTCAGAGCACCGATCCGAAGGAAACCCCCTTTGGAGGATCCGCGGTTTCAACAAACCATGCTCGTTTCCAACGGTCGGCAATTGGCGCACTACATTGCGGAGGGGAAACCGGGTGCGCCTTTGGTGTGGATGTGCCATGGTTGGACGGCAGGGGCCTTTCGCATGGCCTCCAGGGCCGAACCATTCCTCGAACGCGGTTGGAGCGTGGTTCTCGTGGATTTACCCGGGCACGGCATCTCGGACGGGTTAACCAAATGGTCAGCCGAGGAATCGACCACCTTGTTGCTTGATGCGATCCAACAACTCCACGTGAATCGACCAGCACTCTTTGCCTCAGGTGTTGTCCACTACGGGCACAGCATCGGAGCGTTCATTGGTCTTCGCATCAGCCGTCGAAGGCATGAAATCAACCCGGCGCTCAAGTTCAAAGGATGGGTCTTGGAATCACCCATGACCGGGTACACCGAAATCTTTCGTGAAACATGTAACTTACTCCGCATTCCATCCGTCCTTCGGCCAGTGGTCCTTCGAAAGACGTTGCGGCATTTCAACGCCCTTAATGAAGGCACACAGTTCAGCCGTCTTCGTGAGGCTGATGTACCTCTGTGGGGCATGCCACTGGAACACACATTGTTGGTTCAGGCCGTACCGGATAACCGTCTCGGACCCGTTCATCACGAGCGATTGATTCACCTGATGGAGGCCGGTGAGAACCCCAAATTGCTTACCAAAGCGTTGTTGGAGGATTTAACGCATTCGGGTTCGCACGTTTCGCCATCAAGGGACGCAGTGATGAGAGCTTGGATTGAGGAACACTTCCGGGTTCACTCTTCTGCTTGAGCCGCCTGCTCACGAGCAAGTTCCCGCATGTCCTCCACGGGATCCAGTTCATCCACAATTTCCTTCCCGAGCAGTTTTTCCATGACGTCCTCCATGGTGAGAATGCCTGAAGTTCCGCCAAACTCATCCCGAACGAGTGCAAATTGTTGACGATTGCTAAGGAACACGTCGAGGGCCTGGTCAATGGTTGAGCCCATTTCTATTTTGAGAATAGGCTTCATGATGTCTTTGAGTTGGAGTTCCCATTCATCTCGGCTAGCGGCCATCAAAATTTCCGAGCGGATGACCAACCCGCGAACGTTATCGATGTTGTCATCATATACCGGGATTCTCGAGAAACGAAGGATGGTGTTCTCCTCCAAAACTTCGGCGATGGTTTTGTTCATCTCAAAAGCAGAAACAACGGTTCGCGGTGTCATCTCGTCGTCGACAACGACGTCTCGAAGCTCGAGAAGATTGTGAATAATCGTCTCTTCGGCCTTTTCCAGTGCGCCTTCGATTTCACCCAAGTCCGCCATGGCGGCGACATCGTCTCGTGTCACCATGGCGTTCTTTGATTTCGGCAGGACCGATTTGATGAATTGGATGGGGCCGATGAGGAAAAAGAGGGCTTTTGTAAACCATGTAAGCAAGTAGGCAGAGGGAGTAGACAGGCGCTTCCAATAAGCGGCGCCGAGTGTCTTCGGGATGATCTCTGACAGGAACAGTACGGCCAAGGTGAGGATGGCTGACGCAACGGTTAACACCTCAACACCCCATATTTGCTGAACTTGTGAGCCAACACCGGCAGCGCCCATGGTATGGGCGATCGTGTTCAGTGTCAAAATGGCGGTTAACGGGCGTACAGAATCATCGTCCTTGAGGTGCGCCCACATGCCGGCGGTACGCTTGCCTTCGTTTTGGAGAATGTTGACGTAGGTTTGTGGCGTCGATAGCACGACCGCTTCGAGAATGGAACACAGGAACGACACGCCAAGGGCCAGCGTAATGTAAAAAATCAGGAGCGTCATATCCCCTTCGCCGGTAGCATTTACAGCAACGGTGGCTGTAGCAATTAGGTCACTGGGCATGTTGTCTCGCAGACCCCTACCCTTCCGGGCGTAGTCTGTCCGACGCGTGGAGGGTTCTTGAAAATGACGCCTGTACATACGATACGCGGTGGCGCCGTCTGCCTGACAGGGTGAACCTCAAGAAGCCTCGTCCACTGGGTGGTTTTGAGTGGGTCGTCATGGCAGGTGAACACGTGCTGATTTGTGTCGCATGGCCCTACGCCAACGGCCCGCTTCACTTGGGCCATGTAGCAGGTTGCTACCTTCCGCCAGACATTCAATA
>Ga0160423_10002474_pt1 | contig 15412 bp, 12 predicted proteins | sample CRUFie14St8metaG_FD_108191 | JGI IMG/M metagenome (GOLD analysis project Ga0160423, IMG submission 108191) | Marine microbial communities from the Costa Rica Dome - CRUD Field 142mm St8 metaG | ecosystem: Environmental > Aquatic > Marine > Oceanic > Photic zone | place: Costa Rica: the Eastern... | reverse complement strand
ATACAGCAACTGAATCTGGTAATTATTCCGTAAGAATAACAACAGCTGAAGACACTCTAGAATCTGAGGAAATTGAAGTGGAAACAAGGGATGTAGCAGAAAATCCAACTGTTGAAAATCAGGTATTTTGCGCATCGGGAGAGACGGTAACTTTCACAGTAGATAACCCAGCAAATGAAATTCGATGGTTTACTAATCAAAGTGATGAAACGCCAATACACACTGGTGATAGTTTTGTATCTGTTTTATCTTCCGACACATCATTTTTTGTGGAACAATCTTCAACTCAAAATACGACAGTATATGGGGCAGCAGCAGACACTAGTGAAAGCAGTGGCGGATTTCATGCTGGCGGATATGGTATAAAGTTTAGCGTATTAAAGGATATGGTTTTAATGACCTTTGATGTATATGCTCAAGGTGCTGGTGAGCGAAATTTCGTTTTAAAAAACTCAAGTGATGTGATAGTATACGATGAAAATTTCGAATTGCCTGATGGAAAGAGTACGGTTAGTCTAAATTGGTCCATTGAAATGGGGACTGGATATACCCTTTCCTGTGAAAAAATAAATTCAAGTAGCGTAAATCTGTTTAGAAACAACAATGTTACAAATTACCCTTTTGAGGTTGGAAATATTGCTTCAATATATGAAAGCACTGCAACTGGTGTTGAAACTAAATACTACTATTATTTCTATAACTGGAAGGTAAAAGAGAATGTTAGCGACTGTCCAAGTTCAAGAGTTGAAGTGATTGCTAACATAGATGTGTGCACAGGACTTAATGAGTTGGACCATATTGGGGTAAAACTTTTTCCAATGCCTGTTACCCATGAGTTAACAGTTGAGGTAAACGACAAACATCTAAATGGATTCAAATGGACATTATTTGACGCTCAAGGAAGAATGGTAACCCAAGGAAATCTAGAAAAAGTGCAAACAATTTCTTTTGAGAATTTACCAACAGGATTTTACTACCTTAAAGTAAAAGAAGGTGGTTCAGTATACTCGACTGAAATTATTAAAAAATAAATATCAGTTTAATTGTTAATTTCGATAAACCGTTTTATATCTCTTGAGGTTCCAAACACAATAAGCGTATCGGTCCCTTGAATTATGGTGTTAGAGGTTGGTACTCCAAGAATATGCTGAACTACCTCAACCGAATCACCATTGTCCTCTTCAAAACACCGTTTTATTGTAATTAAATTCAACCTATACTTACTTCTTAGACCTATTTCTTCGACGGTTCGTGATTCGATATCTTTTGGAGGTTTTATTTCAGCCACTTCATAATCATCGGGCAACTGCAAAAACGATACAATACTTGGATTGATGAGTTGTTCTGCAACCAATACTCCAATTTCCTTTTCAGGCTCAAGGATTTCTTCTATTCCAATTTTTTGAAGAATTTTTTTTTGATTTTCATCATTAGACCGAGCAATTATCCTCTTTACCCCAAGCTCCTTTAACTGAACACAACACAGTAATAAGGCTTCGAAATTCGCTCCTATTGCAACGACAACAGCATCGCTCTCATGAATATTTTGAGACTCCAAAGCCTTTCCATCAGTTGCATCCATGGTAACCGCTAAAGCTACAATGTCTTCAACTTCTTCGATGTACTCCTCTCTATTGTCAATTGCAATAACCTCGGCACCTCGATCGCTTAATATCTGGGCAATGGATCTACCATATTTACCCATTCCAATCACAGAAAACTTTGTTCCTCTCATAACCTATATTTTTTCTAGTGCTTGACTTAAATCTGCAATTAAATCTTCCACGTCTTCAATTCCAACACTCAATCGGATTAAAGCATCAACAACACCTGATTTTTCTCTTTCCTCCTTTGGTATAGCAGCATGTGTCATAGTAGCGGGATGACCGCACAATGACTCTACACCACCCAAGGATTCTGCTAAACTAAAAATTTTAGTACTTGTAATAACTTTTTTTGCATCTTCTATACTATCTCCCTTGGTAATAAATGAAATCATTCCTCCAAAATTATTCATTTGATCCACTGCAACCTCGTGGTTTGGATGAGAAGATAAGCCAGGATAGAAAACACTCTCTACCTTAGGATGATTCTTTAAAAAAGTAGCCACCTGAACTGCATTTTCACAATGGCGATCCATTCTAACATGCAAGGTTTTAATTCCTCTTAAGACTAGAAAACAATCCTGAGGACCAGGCACAGCACCACATGAATTTTGAATAAAGTACAATTTATCTGCTAAACTAGTATCGTTTAAAACAATTGCCCCCATTACTACATCACTATGCCCAGCGATAAATTTTGTAATACTGTGTACAACAACATCTGCTCCTAAATCCAAAGGATTCTGCAAATAAGGAGAGGAGAACGTATTGTCAACAGCCGACAAAATATTATACTTTTTTGCAAGATTAGAAACGCCTTTGATGTCAATAATGTTCATCATTGGATTGGTTGGAGTCTCAATCCAAATCATTTTAGTATTCAAATTGATTAAAGATTCAACCTTAGTAATATCATCCATTTCAACAAAATGAAACTTAAGGCCTAAATCCGTAAATACCTTGGTGAATAAACGGTAAGAGCCTCCGTATAAGTCATTTGATGAAATAATCTCATCGCCTGGTTTAAATATTTTTAAAAGAGCATCCATTGCTGCCAAGCCACTTGAGAAAGTGAGCCCATAATTTCCATTTTCCAATGCTGCTAAATTTTTCTCTAATGCGTGCCTAGTTGGATTTAGTGTTCTTGAATACTCATACCCTTTATGTTCTCCAGGTGCTTTTTGAACATAAGTGCTGGTTTGATAAATAGGAGTCATTATTGCACCAGTAGCCGAATCTGGTTCCGTTCCTGCATGAATCGCCTTTGTTCCGAATTTACTCATTTTAAAAAATAGTAAAAAATAAAAAATAATAGTATTTAACCTTCGAATGTGAAATATCACACATCTACCTTACCCCAATATTCAATATTTGTTTTGCAAGTGCAAATTAAGCAATTATAGCTCCATTTTCAAAAGGTGAACCTGGCGAAACAAATTGCAACTCTCCTTTTTTATTTTCAGCCATTAAAATCATACCCTCTGATTCTATTCCCAACATAGTTCTTGGGGCAAGATTTATTAAAATGGAAACTTGTTTTCCTACAATATCCTCTGGCTCAAAAAATTGAGCTATTCCTGAAACAACAGTTCTCTGATCAATTCCGGTGTCTACTTTTAATTTGAGTAGTTTTTTAGCCTTTTTAATTTTTTGAGCTTCAACAATTGTCCCAACTCTTAAATCCATTTTTTGAAATTCATCAAATGTGGTTATTTCCTTTTGTGGTTCCATTTTTTGATTTAAAATCTCCGCTTCGTTTTTCGCTTTTTCTAATTTTTCTCTTTGTTCCTGAATTATTTTCTCATCCATTCTCTTAAACAAATGAATACCTTCATTAATTTTATGACCAGATTCTATATTATTTATTGAAAGATTCGTCCATTTGAGAGATGCTAAATTGAGCATTGCAAGCAATTTTTCTGAAGATTTTGGTAAAAAAGGGCCTGATAAAACACCTAAAGCAGCTGTTATCTGTAGAGCAATATTCAAAATAGACTCTACTCTTTTCTCATCTGTTTTTATAACCTGCCAAGGCTCTGTTTCTGTAAGGTATTTATTACCTAATGCAGATAACTTCATTAAATGAGAAAGAGCCTCTTTGTATCGATGCTTTTCGATACTATCAGATATTTTAGAAGGATATTTTTTTAATTCATTTAAAACATCCTTGTCAAAATCTGTTAATTCTCCTTGATTAGGAACTACTCCTCCCCAATATTTATTAGTAAGTACAACTGATCGGTGAACAAAATTCGCGAAATTATTCACCAATTCATTGTTATTTTTTGCTACAAAATCGGCCCATGTAAAATCGGCGTCTTTTTGTTCGGGTAATATGGAGCATAGTACATATCTAAGTAAATCCGTTTTATCAGGAAAATCCTGCAAATAATCATCCAACCAAACAGCCCAATTCTTTGAAGTCGAAAACTTATCTCCTTCTAAATTCAAAAATTCATTTGCAGGTACATTTTCCGGTAATATAAAATCACCCATTGACTTCAACATACTCGGGAAAATTATAGAATGGAAAACTATATTGTCCTTCCCCAAGAAATGAACTAGTTTAGAACCCCCCTCTTCTTTCCAATAATCTTTCCAATTTCTTTTAGGATCATTCTCCAAAAACTCTTTAGTAAATGAAACATAACCAATCGGTGCATCAAACCATACATATAGAACCTTTCCTTCTGCACCCTTAACTGGAACTGGAACTCCCCATTCTAAATCTCTAGTAATTGCTCTAGGACGTAAACCCTCATCAAGCCATGACTTAACTTGACCATAGACATTGGATTTTAAAAGCGGTTTTTTCTTTTCAATCCACTCTTTTAACCAAGGTTCGAATTTGTTCAAAGGGAGATACCAATGCTTTGTTTCTTTTAAAACAGGCTTATTTCCGCTAAGAGCAGATTTTGGATTAATCAACTCTGTTGGGCTTAAAGAGGCTCCACACTTTTCACATTGATCACCATAGGCACCATCTTGCTTACAACTAGGGCAAATACCAGTTATGTATCTATCCGCAAGAAATTGCTTATTTTCCTCATCGTAATACTGTTGTAAAACTTCCTCAGAAAAAACACCATCATCATGCAGTTTTTGAAACCATTCCATCGCAACCTCATAATGATTTGAGGAAGAAGTTTGGCCAAAAAAATCAAGGGAAATACCTAAACCCTCTAGAGAATTTTTAATGATTCCATGATATCGATCAACAACCTCTTTTGGCGAAACACCCTCATTTTTAGCCTTAATGGAAATCGGAACACCATGTTCATCAGTTCCGCCAATAAAAACTACATCTTTATTGTTTGAACGAAGATATCTCACATAAATGTCTGCAGGAATGTAAACACCGGCAACATGCCCTAAATGAAGTGGACCATTTGCGTAAGGTAAAGCTGTAGTAACAGTATATCTATTAGACATTTAAAAAAAATAGTTGAGTATGTTTCAAATCGTTTTAGTTTATTTCTTCTTTTCAGAAAGTTGTTTCTTTGCATCAGGATTTTCGTCATCGAGATATAAAGGATCTACGTATGAACCCAACGGAGGTAACTTGCAGGAGGATAAAGAAATTACTGAAAAAACAAAAATTGCCAAGATTTTATTCGATAGTTTCATGGGTATAAAATTACACCTTAAATCTTCATTTTAAAAATGAAATTGACCTACAAAACAGAATAACTTAACTTTGTGTCGTTAAAATGGATGCAAAACAAAATATACGATTATTATCACCTGATGAATTAAAGCCTTTTTTCATTGAAATTGGAGAAAAAGGATTTCGGGCCAAACAAGTACATGAATGGTTGTGGAAAAAGTCTGCCCTTAGCTTTGATGACATGACCAATTTATCAATTGAAACAAGAGAAAAACTAAAAGAAAATTTTTCAATTCCAGCAGTAAGCATTAAATCTAGTCAAATAAGTTCCGATCGAACGATTAAAAATGCATTTAAGTTGTCTGATGGAAATATTGTTGAAGGAGTTTTAATACCCGCATCAGATAGAATGACAGCCTGTATTTCATCACAAGTTGGTTGTAGTTTAACCTGCAAGTTTTGTGCTACCGGAACATTAAAACGGTTACGAAATATTGGATTTGATGAAATAGTTGACCAAGTAGTACACATTAAAAAACAAGCAGAGGAAAACTACAATGCACCACTTACTAACATTGTGTATATGGGAATGGGAGAACCTTTGTTAAATTACAAAGGTATGATGCAGTCGATAGAAAAAATAACATCTCCCAAAGGGTTGGGAATGTCTCCAAAGAGAATTACTGTATCAACAGCAGGAATTGCTAACATGATTAAAAAACTGGGTGATGACGAAGTTAAATTCAACCTTGCGCTTTCCTTACATGCAGCTAACGATAAAAAGAGAAATGAAATCATGCCCATCAACACGCACAATTCTCTCGAATCACTAGCTGAAGCACTAAAGTATTTCTACAACAAAACGGGAACAAGAGTAACTTTCGAATACATAGTTTTCAAAGATTTTAATGATGCAATTGAAGATGCAGCAGAATTGGTTTCATTTGCTAAGAACCTGCCATGTAAAATCAACATCATTGAATACAATCCAATTGATGATGGTAAATTTCAACAAACAACTCCAGAACGTTTGGATGCATTTGTGCAGTATATCGAAAGTAAAAATTTAGTAGTTAATGTTCGAAGATCTAGAGGTAAGGACATTGATGCTGCATGTGGTCAATTGGCTAACAAACACTAAGATCTCTACCTGTCCCTTTCGGTCGTATACAAAATCAAATCTATTAAACTTTGACGAGAAGGTGTATCTGGATAGGTATTGATAATATCCATAGCTTCCTGTCGGTACTCATACATTTTCTTCTTGGTATATTCAATTCCTCCGGAAAGCTTTACTTTTTCAATGAGTTGGGTCACCATCTTTTGATCTTCTTTACAATTCTTTACTACATTAATCATCCAACGCTTTTCTTTTTTGGAAGAATTATTAAGCGCATAAATTAATGGCAATGTCATTTTTCGTTCTTTGATATCAATCCCCACAGGCTTACCAATCAATGAAACAGACGACTCATAATCAAACAAATCATCTTTGATTTGAAACGCAATTCCAATTCTTTCACCCAATAAACGAAGTTTTTCAACCTCCTCTTTGCTTGCTCCAGCTGAAGACGCTCCTGTTGCACAGCAAGCAGCAATCAGGGTGGCTGTCTTTTGTCGAATTATTTCAAAATAAATTTCTTCCTTGATATCAAGGCGACGAGCTTTTTCAATTTGAAGCAACTCTCCTTCGCTCATTTCTTTTGTAACCGCAGAAATAATTTCGAGGAAATCATAGTCCTTATGCTTAGCAGCCAACTGAAGACCTTTACTTAGTAAAAAATCACCAACGAGAACAGCAATTTTATTCTTCCAAAGGGCATTTACTGAAAAAAAACCGCGTCTCCTACTAGCATCATCTACAACGTCATCGTGCACTAGCGTTGCAGTATGAATCATTTCAATTAAGTTCGCAGCACGGTAACTTCTTTCGGAAACACCACCACATAGATTCGCTGCCAAAAAAACAAACATGGGTCGCATTTGTTTTCCCTTGCGCTTTACGATATAATGAGTGATCTTATCCAACAAAGGAGCGTTTCCTTTCATTGCCTCCTTAAACTTGTCCTCAAACAAGGACATTTCATCGGCAATTGGCGCCTTTATTGATTTTACAGATATCATTTCCTATTGGTAAAACTACTTAAATTATATTAAAAAACACTTGGCTAAATTGAGTACTCAGATACTTTTTCGATAAACAAATTAAACAATTAAGCTAGCTTTAATGTAAATGAGAATGTAGAACCAACACCAACCTTACTATTCACATTTAAAGTTTGTCCATGTGCTTCCAAAATATGCTTCACTATTGAAAGACCAAGTCCAGATCCACCGAATTTTCTTCCTCCACTCTTATCCACTCTGTAAAATCGTTGAAATATTTTAAGCAAATTGTCCTCATCAATCCCCAAACCGTCATCTATCACCTCAACCAGAACATATTGCTCACTGATTTCATTAAAACTTATATCCACACTACCTCTATCTTTCCCATATTTAATAGCATTTACAATAAGATTAGAGATCACCTGAAAAATTCTATTCCTATCCGCATCAACAAAAACTTGTTTTTTGAGATTTCTCATGTACCCTAGTGTAATTTCTCTTTCTTTTGCTTTTAATTCAAGAGAATCTATAACTTCATTGCATAGCTGTACCAAATCGAAAGTCTCTATTTCTAAAGGAAATTCGCCTGAATCCAGTTTTGTTATCAAATCCAAATCATCCAACAAATCTATAATTCGTTCAATACTTTTGTCTGCACGTTTTAAATAATCTCGATTGATTCGTTCATCCTCTAAACCGCCATCAAGCAAAGTAAGAATATAGCCCTGAGCAGTAAATATTGGTGTTTTTAATTCATGCGCTATATTTCCTATGTATTCTCTCCTAAACTTTTGTTGCTCAAGTAATGTTTCTTCCTCTTTTTCCTGTTTTTCCAAATAACTACTAACCTTTGAGTCAATTAATTCAAAAGGGTCTTCTAAAAGGTTTAAAACCTTTCGTTCATAGGTGATATTCAATATTTTATCAAACAACAAATTCATCCTGCCAAAAATGAATCTGTCCAATAAAAACTGTGATGTGAAAAATAAAATTCCTCCCGTTACCAAAGAGATTAAAGAAACTTTGGGCCAACTTACTTCTGTGAAAAAAAACAAAATAGTAAACAGCAAGATAAATCCGAAAACACTAAAAACAAGAGTAATATGAACTGTTTTCTTAAACATTGTCTGGAGATACAAATTTATATCCAACACCTTTTACAGTTTCAAAATAATTTTCACCAAACTTTTCCCTTAACTTTCTTATATGAACATCAATGGTTCGATCACCTACAACAACCTCCGATCCCCAAACCCGTTTCATTATCGTTTCCCGATCAAACACCTTTCCTGGAGATGAAAAAAGTAAACCAAAAAGCTCCATTTCTTTTCTAGGCAATGTTCGGGACTCTGAATTTTTTATGACAATATATTTATCCCAATCAATTGTAAATTCACCATAACTAACCGTTAGCTTATTTTCTTTATTTTGACCGCCTCTTCTTAGTATGGCTTTAATCCTACTCAATAAAACTCTAGGACGGACCGGTTTTGTGATATAATCATCAGCTCCAGCCTCCAAGCCAGATATCTCGGAATAATCTTCAGATCGAGCTGTTAGGAAAATGATTTTTGGGTTGTTGGTACTAAATTCTTGTTTGATTTGATAACATGTTTCAATACCATCTAAATCAGGCATCATAACATCTAGAATAATTATGTCTGGCTTGAATGAATGATTTAATTCAATGGCTTGATGACCATTACTGGCCTTCTTAACAATATACCCTTCATTCTCTAAATTGTATCCGACAAATTCCAAAATATCCTTTTCGTCATCAACAATTAAAATCTTTACTTCATCCATGAACCTAATTTACTGAAAAGAAATTTAATCCATTTATTTGTTAGAATCAAGGCTTTCTCTTAGAACAAGTTTAAAACTGAATTTACTTTAAATAGAATTTATCTGATAATTGTGGGTTTTTTTAAAAAAGGCAAAAGAAAAAATTAAGTACCTAACTAACAACATTTTACACTCGAAACACGCAGGTTTTGATATGTTATTATCAGGGTTAACCTTTTGTTTATACAATTAATCCCCAAACATTCAGGTACTTTGCGTATTTTTGCACTCTTAATCATTATAGGTATTGACCTATCAGACTTTTAAACTATGAAATTTTGTAAGATCAATAGCAATAGCAAATGGATATAGAATTTCTAGACATTCTGAATATCTTAGGCGCCCTCGCTTTTTTCATTTTCGGGATGAAAATGATGAGTGACGGCATTCAAAAAGCTGCAGGCGGTAGTTTGAAAAGAATTCTTGGGGCCATGACCAAAAACAACTTCTTAGGTGTTGTCTCTGGTTTTATGGTAACAACCCTTGTGCAATCCTCATCAGCTACAACAGTAATGACCGTTAGTTTCGTTAATGCAGGTTTAGTTACCCTTACACAATCTGCTGGAATACTTTTAGGTGCAAATATTGGAACTACTATTACTGCTTGGCTTGTTGACCAAATAGGTTTTAAGGTAGATATCTCTGTAGCTTGTTTACCTCTTATAGCCTTAGCAGTACCCATGCTTTTTGCCAAAAGAAAAAGAATTAAGTTTTACGGAGAGTTTATACTCGGTTTCTCGATTTTGTTTTGGGGTTTACACGAACTAAAAGAAGCTATTCCCGACTTGAAGGGATTAGAATTTTTAGAAGCCTATGCAGATGGGGGATTTTTAACCAACATTTTATTCATAGGAATTGGAGCCTTACTTACTGTAATCGTGCAATCTTCAAGTGCAGCGATGACACTTACAATTACACTTGCAGCTAGTGGTATTATTCCATTTGAAATTGCAGCTGCCATTGTTTTAGGAGAAAATATTGGAACCACCATAACTGCCTGGCTGGCTTCAATTCCTGCAAATGTCCATGCCAAAAGAGCAGCCAGAATCCACTCACTATTCAATATAATTGGAGTTGTCTGGATGATTATTTTAATTAGTTTCTTTATTGACTTACCGCCAATTATCCAATGGATTAATCAAACAATATTATTAGACAACACAGATATATTATCACCCGATGGAAGAGGAAGAGGGATTGCTATTTTTCATACCATGTTTAACGTAGTAAATGTAGCCATACTAATTTGGTTCATCCCTTGGCTAGTTAAGACAGCTACAAAAATGGTTAAATCAAAAGGTGAAGAAGATGAAGTGTTTAAGCTAGGGTATATTGGCGAAGGTCTTCTTCCCTCAAATGAATTGTCCTTAATGGAAGCAAAGAAAGAGGTTAAACAGTTTGCAAAAACTACCTCTAAGATGAATAATCTCATCCGAAATTTAGTAAAAGAAAACGATAGTAAATCTTTCCAAAAAATTGCCACAAAAATTAAAAACTTTGAAGAAGTTACCGATCGATTTGAAGAAGAAATTGCAAAATATCTTGTTAAAATTGGACAAGGCGCGTTAACTGAGAATATGTCACTAAGGATTCAAGCTCTTCATAAAATTATATCCAATTTAGAAAGAGTTGGAGACATTTACTTCAGAATGTCGTTAACCCTCGAAAAAAAACGGGACAACAAAATATGGTTCACACAATCTCAAAGAAATAAACTGTATGGTTATTTTGAATTAATTGACAAAACATTTTCAGTAGTTCAAAAACATTTAGACAATGAATTTAAAGCCAATTCAATAGACGAAGCAGTTGATTTAGAAAATCAAAACAATCAACTTCAAAGCAAATTAAGGGTTTCTCACATTGAAGAATTAGAAAATGGAGAATACGATTTTAAATCTGCAATTCACTACAGAGATTTATTTATGGCTTGTGAAAAAGTTGGAGACCATCTGATTAATGTATCAGAAGCAATGCAACTGAAGATATAAATTCATTTATTCGTCCAACCACTACTTATTGTATTGCTTTTATTTCCAGCTCTATCAATAACAAAACATGTATAACGGTAATTACTGTCGGTAGAAGTATTATAAATAGGAGCTGGTTTTAAAATTAAAGATATGGAGCCCTCAATATTTTTATCCTGAGCATTGGGGGTTAAGTTGGGCAAGCTATACTCTCTTGGCATAATTTCGGGAAAGGTTGATATTGAGTCTCCATTTTTCTCCTCGTATAGTAGAAAACAATTAAAATCATTAGGGTCAAGACTGCCCAAGTCACCATCTCCATCTGTAAATGAAAATTTAAAGAGTGCTGAATCTACATTATTATAGTTGTCGCTGTAAACCGTATATTCTTCAAAATTAAGAATAGGGACAACGTCAAAATTATCATCTTTAATGCAACCAATTAGAACAGTTGCACTTCCAATTATTAATAATATTTTTGCCTTCAAAATCATGCTATTCAAAGTAAATGAATTTAAACGAGATTGAGCACAGAATATTTAATATTGAAAACAATTTGGATTTTCAAAACGTAGCCTTCGATGTTTTCAAGCATCAATATCACAACTGTTCAACTTATAATAAATATTGTAATTTACTTAAAATTGAGCTGAATACCGTCCAAAGAATTGAGGACATTCCTTTTCTACCCATTCAATTTTTCAAAACACAAAAAATAATTTCGGGTGACTTTGAACAGGAAATTACGTTTTCCAGCAGTGGAACATCAGGAGCGATTACAAGTAAACACTATTTAAAGGACGTAAACGTATATGAAAAAAGCTTTATAAAGGCATTTGAATCTTTTTACCCCAACTGGAAAGATTTTACAATTATTGGGCTGCTTCCCAGCTACCTCGAACGAGAAGGCTCGTCATTAATATACATGGTAAATCACCTCATACGTGAATCCAAAAAAAAGGAAAGTACATTCCAACTTAATTTAACCCGTCAATTTATTGATTACCTTGAAACTGATTCTAGTCCTAAAATAATTTTTGGGGTTACATTTGCTCTTCTCCAAATGACTGAAGCAAAAATCCAACCCAAAAACACAATTATTATTGAAACTGGAGGGATGAAAGGTAGAGGAAAAGAACTAACAAGAAATGAGTTGCATAGGGTTTTACAAAAACATTTACGGCCCAAGGCTATTCATTCAGAATATGGAATGACCGAATTACTTTCCCAAGCCTATTTACAAGATGATCTATTCACACCTCCAAAATGGCTAAAGCCTTTAGCTAGAGATACAACCGACCCTTTAACTAGCAAATTAGAAGGAAAAGGGGCATTGAATTTTATTGATTTAGCGAATCTGTATTCGTGTTCATTTATCGCTACAGATGACTTAGGAACAGTTACAAAGGATGGGAATTTTTCTGTTTCAGGACGCATTGATCATTCCCAAATTAGAGGTTGCAACCTACTTGTTCTTTAAAGGACATCTAGCCTTTGAGAATCAAATTTGACAAACATGAACAGCAATGCTGTGAAACCAAATAATGAGGAACCTCCATAACTCATGAATGGAAGAGGTATTCCTATTACAGGCATTATTTGAATGGTCATACCAATATTAATCAAAAAATGAATGAAAAAAATTGAGGCAACACAATAGCCATAAACCCTACTCATTTTTGACCGTTGCATTTCAGCTTTTTGGACTATTCGAAAAATTAACGCAACAAATAAGATTATAACAAGTGATGTTCCAATTAATCCCCATTCTTCACCAATTGTACAAAAAATATAATCTGTACTTTGTTCGGGTACCCATTTACCCTTAGTATGTGTACCTTCCAAAAACCCTTTTCCAGAAAATCCTCCCGAACCTATGGCATTTAACGATTGATCCGTTTGAAAACTAACCGATTTATCATGCCTTTTACCTAAAATAATTTCAATACGTTCTTTCTGATGAGGCTGAAGGATTGTATATGCTTTTTCAAGCATTCCAACATAGCCCATTGACAGAACTAAACCCACAATAATTACGCTTCTCTCGATTCTCTTCCACAAGTGTGGAATACTTAAAAGTACTATCAAATTAATGAGTATCCACCCCCATAAAATGTACGTATTTAAGGATGTATTCCAATCAAAAATAGCCATCAATACTAGAAAAACAAATAAGCTTGAGATTGTTCCAATAGCCATTTTTGTGCTCTTTATGTAGGAAGAGTATACTAATATTGCCAAAACACCTAAAGCTGTAAATGCAACATGTTTATCATACATAAGTGTAATAATTGCTAATACAATTGCCATTAAACCGACAATAAATATTCTTCCTATTACTCCCTCTCGGTAAAACACGAAAAAAAACGAGGAGAAAACTAAAGCTGAACCTGTATCATCCTGTCCTAAAATTAAGGCCATAGGTAGGAAAATGATTAAAATAGGAAGTACCTGTCCATAAAAATCAATATCCGATATCGAAAAGACTTTTTTTCCTCTTATAAACCTACTTAATCTCCTACCTATATCTTCTATAGAGGACTCTTCTACTTTTTTTAAGCTACCAATATTTCCCAAATAAGCGCTTAAAAAAAGCGCTGTTGCAAACTTTGCAAATTCAGCAGGCTGCAATTTAAAAGGACCAATATCTATCCATGCTCGTGCTCCTTTTACATCTCTTGCCAAAAAAATAACAGCAAACAGCAGTAAGGTTATGATTGCATAAATTACAGGTGAAAGGGTTCGAAAAAACTTACTATCAAAAGACATGATGCCTAAACCGATAACCAATGAAGCTCCTAGCCACAAAAACTGTTTGCCACTGCGATTAGACAAATCAAAAAAAGCACCATTTACAGGATTAAAATCTGCAGCATAAATATTTACCACTCCTATTATACAAAGAAGAAGGTAAAGACCAATAATCATCCAGTCTACATTATGCAATATGTTCCCTCTTTTCTTCACGATTAATTGTAAAACACCTTGTTTATCATTTCCAATTCAAGTGCTTTTCGCTCTACTGATTTCTTTAAATATTTTTCAATCATTAAAGTTGCAATTGGAGCTGCTGTACCTCCGCCACCACCTGCATTTTCAACAAAAACCGCAATGGCAATTTTTGGATTTTGTCGTGGTGCGAAGGCTATAAAAACGGAGTGATCATCACCGTGTGGGTTTTGAGAAGTTCCAGTTTTTCCACAAACAACAACATCAGCAATTCTTGATCTTAATGCAGTACCTCCTTCTTCTTCCAAAACTGCCTGCATACCATTATGGACGACTTCAAAATGCACTGAATCAACAAGTGTTTCTCGTTTAAATAAAGAATCTTGAAAAACTATTTTTTTGTCTCCTATACTGGTTACCAAATGCGGTCGATAGTAGTGTCCTTTGTTTGCCATTATACATGCTAAATTAGCCATCTGCAAAGGAGTTACCGAAAACTCACCTTGCCCTATTGCTATGGAATAAATTGTCCTCCAGTTCCATCTGTTTTTACCATAAATTATATCATACTCCCTTTTGTCTGGAACATTACCATCTTTTTCACCATGCAAGTCAATTCCCAAAGGACTTCCAAACCCAAACGATCGAACATATTTTTCCCAATGGTCCATTCCTTTTCTCAATTGAGCCATATTGCCTTTTCTACCTTTTGTGAAAATTCTATTTACCAAATGATAATAATAAGGATTACAGGAATTCTGAATGGACTGAGGTAGTGTTAATGGGCTCTCATGATTATGGCATCCTACCAATTTTTTATTGCATCTATAGGCCGTAAATTTACTAGCTGTTCCAACATCTAGCGCTATTGCGCTTTGCATAGTTTTAACAATTGAACCGGGTGGTTGTCGAGACTTAATCGCTCGTTGATACAAGACATTGCCCTCCTTAGCCTCTAAAATCTTATAATTGCTGCCTGTTTGGCCTCCAGATAATAAATTGGGGTTATATGTTGGTGCATTTACAAGTGCCAATACTTCACCACTACTAGGTTCAATGGCTACAACAGCTCCAAGTTTACCTTGCATCAAATATTCACCGTATTCCTGAAGATTAGCATCCAACGTCGTAGACAAATTTTTACCAGCAATAGAAACTGTATCCAATACGCCCTCCAGATAAGAAGCAATTCTCTCTCCCTTTATATTGGTTAAATATCGTCGAACTCCTTTTTGACCTCTTAACTCTTTTTCATAAAATGACTCTAAACCTGATGCTCCTTTATAATCTCTTGGTATGTAATAATTGTCTTTTCTAAGATCTAAGCT
>Ga0160423_10002471_pt1 | contig 15429 bp, 8 predicted proteins | sample CRUFie14St8metaG_FD_108191 | JGI IMG/M metagenome (GOLD analysis project Ga0160423, IMG submission 108191) | Marine microbial communities from the Costa Rica Dome - CRUD Field 142mm St8 metaG | ecosystem: Environmental > Aquatic > Marine > Oceanic > Photic zone | place: Costa Rica: the Eastern... | reverse complement strand
GATGCACAGAAAGCAGGGAATTTACCACCTGATGTTAAAACCAGTGGACCACTTTTAGGTAGAATGGCAATGGGTATAATGGGTGGATTGAATAATATGATTAGCAATTTCACCGGAGGTGTAACTGGTGCGATTAACGATCCTAGATCTTTTGTTGAATCGATGGGTGGAACGGTTAGAGATGGAAATATAGGGACACCAACAGCAGAAGAACAGAAAGCTATTGATAGTCTTGCCGCTAAGAAAGCAAAACTAAAACAAAGTCAACAATCACTTATGGGACTGAAGAGTCCAAAAAAATCAGTTCAGGACGATCCTTTGTTTGCAGAGTATCAACAAGCTTTTGATAATCCAAATCATCCTTTACATGAGAAAGTAGCTGGTGATCTTTTTACTGACAAAGATCCTATTAGGTTTGCAGAATTTAAAAAGTTAAAGGCACAACAAAATCAAGCAAACTTATCACCAAATCAACCACAACCAAAGGTATCTGCACCACAACCACCAACATCTCCAAGCAATAATGTTCAGGTGATTAAATCACCTACAAAGAAAAAAACAAGAGCAACAGAGTCGGGAAGCACTGGAGGGTCTAATACTCCCAATATCAATGCTGGTAATGGTGATTCAAGCAAGTTTAAAATTTATGGTTTTTCACCACCGAGGTAAATAAATCATGTTACCTATGTTAGCAAGAACAACTGGTAGTGCTTTAGCCCGTAACATTACGGGTAAGAGAAAGACAGTGCGGGCTGGTGCTATTAAACCAAATACTCAGATGGTGCCTGAGAGAAAGAGTGGTGCATTAGTTAAACAACCAAAATCATCTTCGGCAATCATGAAACCAATGGCACCACTTAAGGAGGCTACTGGTTCTGCTGCTAAACCTGCTGCTAAGGATGATTATATGACAATCATTCATAGTAAAGTTCTTGAGATAGAAGGGATTCTCAAGGGAACATTAGCAGCAGAAAAAGAGGAGCAGAGACAAAAAAGAAAAGCACGAAAGGATGAGGACAAGGCAAACCAAGAAAAGAAACTAGAAGCAAAAGACGATAAGCAAGACAAGAAAGGTATCAAGATGCCTAAGGTTCCTCAAGTAGGAATCTTTGGATGGATAAAAAGGTTTGTTGGTAATGTAATACTTGGAATATTCTTGTCCAAGATGGTTGACTTTGCACCTGCATTGGGTGGATTCATAAAAGCAGCAGATGGTATTACTACATTCTTAGCAGATGTAGGAATAAAATTAGTTGATGGTCTTGCTACATTTGTTGATTGGGGATACAAAGCATATGATGCAACACAAGGATTCTTAGAAAACTTTGGTGTTGGTCAAGAACAATTTGATCAATTCTCTGGTGCTGTATCTGGAATGATTGATGCACTAATCATTGGATCAGTTATCCTTGCAGCAAGGGGTGAAGATGGATTGGGACCTGGTGGTCTTGACAAAGCAAGAAGACCTCAAGGACGTACACCTGGTGTAACTCAAGGTCGTGGAGGTCAGAAACCTCCTAAATTTACAAATCCATTTAGAAGAAGTCCAGTTACCCAAAGTGGAAAACCTGGAATGCCTGGTGCGCCAGTTACTCAAGGTCGTGGTGGTCAAGGAACAAGACCAAGGCTTCCTGGAACTGGACCAAGAGTGACTGGAGGAACTCCTAGAGGTGGACTCAAGGTTCCTAGACTTCCAAGACTTCCTTTCGGTGGTCTTGTAAGACAACTTGCAGGACCAGTTATTAATACTCTTCTTGCGATCTGGGACTTCAGTAGTAGAAAATCAGCAGGACAAACAGATCTTCAGGCAGGTGCTGGAACTGGTGGTGGCATTCTTGGTAGTATTGCCGGTGCTGCAATAGCAGCTACATTATTTCCAGAACCAACTTCAACTGCTGCTGGATTATTAACTTTAGGTATCTTAGGTTCTCTTGGATATGCCATAGGTGGTGCAGGAGCAGATAAGTTAACTGGTGCAGATCAGGTCGGTTATAATGAAGGTGGTAGAATCACTAAGAAAACTAAAGTAAAACGTGGTATTAAAACTAAGAAGAAACCAAAGAAACTATATCTTAGGAAACCAGTAAAACAAAATCTCAAAGATCTTCCACGTTCAGCAGAAGGACAAGAACCTGAACAACAGAGAGCATGGTGGGACTTTCTTGGTTGGGCTGGCACTGGTCAGAAACAACCACTTGGTCCTGGTGGTGAAATGCTTGCAGAGAAAGTAACTAACGTAGGTAACACTCTCGGTAGAGATGATTTCTTCGGTCCTGTTTTAAAAGTAACCTCAAAAATAATTCTAGATCAAAAAGTTGATAACACAGATTATCAAAACGTAAGTCGTGGAATTAATTTATTACTTAATGATGGAATAAAAGACGGCAAAGTTGATCAGGGTGCTTTCAAATATCAAGAGGGTGGAGAAGTATTACCTATTAAATCTGCGATTGATGCTGGAAAATGGATAGAGAATACTTTTAGATCAACAATTAGAAGTTCTGGAACATCATTTATGCGTTCTGGATCCTCATTTGGATCCTCATCATCTAAAACACGAACGAATGAGTCAACTGCAGGACCTGGCACTGCTGCTGGAGAAAGAGATTCTGCTTCTGGTGAAATGGTTCCTGGCACTCAAACAGGTTCCACAACTTCAAAATTTGGAACGGTAGAGCAAAAGAAGATGCTCGATGCCATTGCTTTTGCTGAAGGAACCACAGGAAGTTATGGAACTCTTTATGGTGGTAGGGTAATAGATGAACTTGCTGCAGGAAATATGTCAATAGCAGAAGTTCTCAAGATGCAGAAGAGTAAAATGTATAAAGGTGAAAGTGTTTATGGTTCAGGATATGATTCAAATGCAACTGGTAGATATCAGTTTATGTCCTATGTTTTAGAGGAAGAGATAGGGAAGCAAGGTGTAGATCCCTCTGAGTTGTTCACCAATGAGATGCAGGACAGATTAATCCTCAATAGGATTTCTAGAATGAGAGGAGTTACTCCAGAACTCTTGGTAGCAGAAGGTATGAGTGATAAGGTTATTGATATGTTAGCACCTGAGTTTGCATCGTTTCCTAATTTGATCGGACCAGATGCTCAGGGTAGAGTAGGAACTAATACAAGTTACTATGGTCAAGGGGGTAAGACAGCAGCAGAAATTAAAAAAGCATATGGAGATTCTACAGGAGAGTCCTCTGCTATTGAGATAGCAGACACTCAAGCACAACCTGCTAGTGTTCAACCGTCACCATCGACATCAGATTTAGCTTCGACATCAATTACCCCGGTAGATAAAGCAAGTAAAGCAGTGGGTCCAGCACCTGCACCTCCAAATGCAGAAAAAGAAGCAATCTCTGGAGCACTTGGTGACTTCATGAAAGCAAATAGATCTAAGATTGGAGTTACTGGATCCATTCATCAATGGTTACCAAGACATCCACCCAAGAAAGTTAGATCAAGTTATCAATCATATCACAATATAAACAGAGCACTTGATATTGGTGGTTGGTCTCCATCTAGTCCTGCTGGTGGTGGTGCTGATGAACAAGCACCTGTGATTGCTGCATTACTTGAGTGGAATAAGAAGAACGGATATAATCCCGTTGAATTAATTCATGGTTCTCCCGCATATAAGAACGTTGGAAGTTATAGAAAGTATCCTGACGTTCACCACCATCATGTTCATGTAGCATATGAAAAAGGTGGCATGACTCTTGACGGACCTCACCTTGCTATGTTAGGTGAGAAAGGAAAAGAGATTGTCATCGATAATGATAGTAGTGTTAGTGAAGTGTCCCCTATGCTTCTGGCAATCAACGCAGCAAAGAACAAACAAGGAGTTTTAGATGCTATTCAAAACTTTGCTCCATATGATGAGAGATCAAATAAAACCATCTTAGTTCAGGATGATGAAATGCCTGAGGAGAGTGGTTATGGTGGTCAAGGAATGGGTGGGGTTCTTCCTTTGATGATGCGTACTCCAGATAATTCTTTTGACTTCTTAGAATATCAAGGTTAAATAGTAATGAGAGGTAATAATTAATGGTACGACAAGTAGCACAAAAATCAGCAGATCCTGGTATTGTAGAACAGTTAGACATTTATTCTAACGTCGATGAAAGTAAAACTGTTAGTCTTGTCGGAGGTCTTATCAGTTTCTCCTACATTGAAAGTATAATGAGTGACACTATAAAAGTGAACCTTTCATTTAGTGATAGTGGTGATAGTATTGATGGTAAAACAGTGACAGAGGGTCTTCCTCTTGTTGGGCAAGAGAAAGTGGTGATAAAATTTGCAGATAATAATGAGAATTTTATTGGAGATAAACCTCAACTAGTGATGTATGTTAATAAGATCACTAATGTCGGTGATAGAACACAGAAATCTACTATAAATCTTGAACTAGTATCAAAAGAATATATCTTAAATGAAAAGATAAGGGTAACACAAAGATTTGATGGAAAAATATCAGATCATGTTCAAAAAATTCTAACAGATCAAAAGTATTTGAAGACGGAGAAACCACTAACAGTAGAAGATACTGTTAATGAATATAATTTCTTTGGTAATAATAAGAAATCATTTTACACTGTAACTTGGTTGTCGAAGAAAGCAGTTTCTGCTGAGAATCAAAAATTAGGACAGAGTGCTGGGTTCTTTTTCTACGAAACTTATGATGGATTCTTTTTTAAATCTATTGATGGTCTTCTGAGTCAGGAACCAAAGTTAAAATTAATTTATACTGAGACACCAGATACCTCAGGTGCAAATATTCCTGAGGGATATGATCATAAAATTTTAGATTTCCAGAAGAGTAATAATGTAAATGTACAAGATAAATTAAAGATGGGTGCGTTCTCTACTAGAACAGTTTTGTTTGATCCGTTCACATGTTTTTATGAAGTTAAAACACCAAACGCAGAGGAGTCTCAAGATTCTCTTAAGATGGGTGGTAAAAATTTATACCTTGCCTCAGAAGAGTTGAGAAATAAGGAGTTTGATATTCCAGGAGCAAACAAAGAATTTTCAAGGACACAATATTTTTTACTTGATAGTGGCACAGCTCCTTCAGGTAGCAGTGATCAACAAATTGAAAAGTCAGCAGAAGAAAACTTTGAGTATGGACAAATTGCGAACCAATCAAACATGAGATACAATCAATTGTATTCCATGAGATCTAGCATCACCATTGCTGGTAACTTTACATTGCGAGCTGGTGATGCAATTTATATTGATTCTCCTGGATTGCAGAAGGAAAGAACTCAGGAGGTAGACCACAAAGATGGCGGTCTATATATTATAACGGATATCTGTCATCAACTTACCTCTGAAGGCACATACACTCGATGCAATTTAGCAAGAGATTCCTTCGGAAGAAAACCTAAAAAACGTTAAGGAACTATGTCTGATAGAAGTATTCAACAACACATTAATGATGATAAGGACATGTTGGAGAAAGGAACACTATCTCCACAAATGCGTCGTCACATAGCAGACGAGTTGGATCATCTTGAGCAGTACCAAGTGAATCATCCTGATGATGATCACGACCCAACGTCATTTGAAATGTATTGTGATGAGAATCCAGAAGCAGATGAATGTAGAATTTACGAGGATTGATGGAAGGAGGAACACTATTTAATCCAGGATTTCTTGGAGCGGCTTTCCTATGGTGGGTCGGTCAAATTGCTGATGACTCCACTTGGAGGGATAATATCAATGCGGGAAATTATGAGGATGCTGATGGTGTTCCTGGATGGGGCAGAAGATACAAGGTAAGAATCATTGGTCTTCATGACCAGGGTGAGGTAGAGATTCCTTCTGATCAGTTACCATGGGCAAACGTAATGTATCCTATTACTGCTGGTGGATTCCAAACAAATAGTGGAGCAACACCACAACTCCGTCAAGGAAATATGGTGTTTGGTTTCTTTCTTGATGGTCAGGATCAACAAGTTCCTGTCATCATGGGAGTTTTAGGTAACAACTCTCAGACACAACTGTCTCAAGTTATTGGTGATGATACTGTTACCAATGCTCAGGCAGGTAGTATTGCAAGAAGTGGATACTCTACTGGATCAAGATCCAAAGGTGCTGCAACCGAAGTTGCACCAGATCAAGACTTAGTAATTAAACAACCTGCTAGAAAGAGAAGAGGACAAGGTGGTAGAGGTGGAAATACTGTGAGGAGAGTAGGATCATGACACAAACACCTTTTGATGCAGATGCCGCAAATGATAGAAGAAATCAAAGTGTTGATAGATCATTAGAGGCAACTCTTGCTAGAGAAGAAGCAGCAACAAATGCTGCTCTTGAAGCTGAGGCACAAAGACAGGCGCAACAACAGCAACAGCAAGAGGATAATGCAGAAGCAGGACCAGGTGCTGCACCAGAACCAGGTGCCACTCTTGAAAACGAAGGTGTTCACCACATTACTGCGGGTGATGTAAAGAGACAGGAAAAATGTGAAGAGAAAATAGTTTTGATGAAACCAGACGATCCTGTCATGTCTGCTATGAAAGGCATTCAAACTGCCATTGAAAATATGACTAGAAAAATTGACAAATATCTTCAAGCAATTCAGAGTTATGTAGATGCAGTCTCTAGTGTAATTAATGATATCAAGAAACTCATATCAGACATTGCATGTGAAATTGTAAAATACATGAAGATTATCATGGACAAGATCATGGAATATGTTCTTAAAATTTTGAACAAAGGTCTTACTGCAGTTGTTGCTGCACTGCCATCTAGTTTGAGATTTCAATTTGGTGATATGAAGGAGGTTTTTACTGAACTCATTCTTTGTCTTTATAATAAAATGATGGATGGTATGTGTGAATCAGTTGCTGGTGCTTTAACAGATGCTATTAATCCAGATAAACTTGAAAAAGATGCTAATGATAGAGCAAGCAGTGGACAAGATGAAAACGGACAGCTGAATGGTGCTCAAACGAATCCACAAGTCTCTCCATGTTATGCAGATGAATTAGTTAGTCAAGTTCTTGCAGGAAAGAAATCTCAGATAGATGATGCTAACAATAATTTAATTGATAACATGAACGCATATCTTGAAGATGTCACAGGACAATTAGCAGGTGTTAGTGGAGCACTTCAAGAGGGTCAGAATGCACTTGGAAATTTAGGTGACATTACAAGCATGATTCCAGACATTTCTGGTGGAATGGCAGCAGCATTAAACTTTTCCAACATTAAGTTGAATGTATTTGGTTGTGAGTTGCAACCTAATGCAGCAATATCAGATTTTTATACCTTCTGCGATGCCGGTAGTTCAGCACCAGCAGCAAAAATGCCAAGTCCTGCTGCTGTTGCGGAAAATGTAGAGAACGCACCATCAGCACCTCCAGTAGAACCTGTTCCATTTGCAGAGGTTCCTAAGGATGCACCTGACGTTGATAACACAACTGCTGGTAGTGATAGATATGTTGTTGATCCAGAAACTTCAGAAATAAGAACGACAAGACCCGAAACTGAAGCAGAGGCAGCAGAAAGAGAAGCTGCACGTAATGCTCTTGATATCAGCGGATAAATACAAAATATGAAGACAAGATATAATCAATAATGTCATTCAACGTATTCGGTCCCACTACTGGCAAAGACGTTAGAGTCGGATACATTTCGACAGATAGAGGATACGTTACAGGTCTTACTGTCCTGGAGGCAAATCAATACGCGTTTAGAAATCCAGGAACTCAGTTTATTCTGACAACCAGAGATAAAACAAGATATTTAAACATTAATGAAGTTAATAACTTAACAAAGGAAGATTTATTACCTAAAAATAATGCAGCACAAGGAACTTGTGATGGTATAACTGGATTAGATCCATCTAATGTTAAACCAACCCCACCTACTGTTGTCATCAGTGGTGGTGGAGGAGTTGGTGCTGTCGGAAATCCTGTGATAGGAGAGGATGGGTCTTTATTAGACATCATTGTTACTAACGGTGGTTATGGTTATGCAATTCCACCACAGGTTAATTTTGTAGATCCAGAGAGATTTGGAACAGGGGTAGTAGCAAGTGCAACTGTTGGACTTACCACAACCACCATACTTGAGGAGTACACTGCCGAAGACGAATTTGAAATATATGATTTTACTCCTGATGGTTCAGGACTTTCTGGATATGGATCTGTAGTTGATGTTAATGGTAATGCAACTGGTGATTGGGATCCCACATTATATGCTTCCTTTGAACAGGATCCTATTGGAATTGAGATTGCAAGGTATCAACAATTTTTGAGTGAACTGGATAATCCTTGGTGGCATACGAGAAAAGAGACACCATTATCTGTCACATTCCTTGATAAAACAACCAGAGTTGTTCATGAAGTTAAACACCCGGAGTGGGCTAGAGCATTAACAAAGAAAAAAACAGATACCTCAAACACCACAAACACCACAAGCACCGTAAGCACAGAGTTAACCGAAGTTCAATTTGAGGTCTATACTCAAGGTGGAAATCAACGAGACAGAGGACTAGCATTCAAATTCACTTCGGAAGATGGTTCTCACAAATTTCAATTTACAGCATCTAATTTTAAAGATGCTAAGAAAACTAAAGTCACTAAAAGAGTAAAGAAAAATACAAAATATAAAGTTGTTGCTATTGGAAGTTACAAAGGAAAAGGAGTTGAACAAGGACTTGTTGGTGGTTTTGGAAGAAGACCAAAAGAAGTTAATAAAGAAAAAACAGGATCTGTTATTTTTGCAGACTTTGTTAAATCATCTAATGATAATGATGACTTACAAATTAGAGCACCTCAAGGCATATTTACTGCAAATAGATTGCCCGAAAAACCCGAGGGTCATAGCACGTTTGCTTTAACATATGAATTAAAAGATGACTCTGTTTCTAAAGCCAGAAAAACTAAACCATCAACTAAAATTGTAAAGACAGAAGTAGATAGCTTCATGAATAAGTATGCTGTCTGTCCCACACCAATGTCTAATATTCCTGGTAGTGACTATGCTGGTAGAATTTGTACCTTTGAGTGGGAGGAGGACTTTCCGATAACTGGAGATTATATCTTCAGAGGCATGGCAGATAATATCAGTAAGGTTTATATTGATAATGATATTATCATGCAACCCAAACATTTTAGAGGATATCCTCTTCCTAAAGATATTGTCAAAAAAACTATAGAATCTGGTCCACATAGAATTAAAATTGATTTATATAATATTCCAATACTCGAACCCAAACCTCAGGCATCTGGACCACAAGATCTTACTATAACCTATCATGGATTGAATCGTGGCTCTAGTATAAAAGTTTCTGAAGAAAGAGTATATCCAATTAAAGTAGCAGATCGTGGAAGATTGGGCAGGGGTAATAATGCCGCAGTTAAATCTGTTTCTAATAAGACAATTAAATTTACAGATTCGACCAGTCAAAATGATACTGATGCAGAATTCAAGATTGTATCACCATCACCTGGAGTAAGTGCTAAATTTAGAGGAAGTAATGATAACAATCTTGAGTTAGTTGTCAGGGGAAAAGGGGATGTTACCCTTCGATTAGAATGGAATGATGATCCAAGGAGCAATGGAGAGGCAGTTGGTAACATCAAAGTCGCTGGTGAGACATGGAAACAAACAGCATTTAAGAATAAAAAAGGAGATGTAGAAAAAACTATCAATGTAGGATTTAAAGAAACCAAAGAGGTGGTGGGAAAAGGTGGATATATCGTTAGTGGTGATAAGAAGGAAGTTAGAATGAAGGACGGTCATGGTGATGATATCAACTCTACATTTTCAATCGAAGATTCTACAAATAATGCTAGATTTTCTAATGATGGAAAGAGACTAATAACTGATGGTCCTGGTAATGTTGTATTAAGATTGAAATGGAATGATAATCCTAAAACCGCGGGAGTTGCTGTAGATAAAATCGAGGTTGGTGGTGTAGTATTGGATCAAAGACGTGAAAAAGGTAGAGTTACAAAAACTCTTGTCGTTAAAGGAAGTCCATCATCTAGCAAGTCATCTAGTAATAGTCAAAGCACTGGTATGATTTTTAATACCATTGATTATATTAAAAAAGCAGACAGGAAACTTTGGAGAACGAACGTATTTAATCGTGGTGGATTCCTGAATGACTATGGTGTTTGTCCTTTTGATACCAGAAAGGTTTTAGATGATAACCCATACGGTGGCACTCACGTAATACGTTGGGAGCATGTTACTTTTCCTGCTGATGGTAACTATAAAATTACAGTTGATTGTGATGATAGAGTAAAACTATTCATTGGCAATAGAACTGGTTCAGGTGCCATAGGGATTGGCAATGGACTAAAAGATATTGAACAGGGTGGTGATGAAGTAATTATTGAAAATGGTATGGATAAGAAAACGTATACCAAATTCTTTAAGAAAGGACAGTATCGGATTAGAGCAGAGCTTTATCAGAAACCTGGTGGTAGGTTTGGTTTTGGCACAGATGGTCGTGCAGAACTTTCACCAAGATTTTCAAAGCAGGGAAATGATCTCTTTTTGATTGTTGATGGTAATGGGACAGGAACTATTAATTTCAAATTAAGGACAGATGATAATCCAAGGACTAAGGGAAATGCTCTTACCTCATTGCAGATTGGTGATGTCACTTTAAAAAGAACACGAATTGGTGTTGGAGGAAGGGGTGGTTCCAAAGGTAGATTTAAAGAGAAAGAAGTTATAACTGGGTCTGGTACATTTACTGGAGGACAAAAATATAAAATTGTTGTAAGAGGTTCTTCTCCTACGTCGGGAAGTGTTATTCGTGGAGGAGGAGATAGAATAGTATTTGATGATGATATTGGTAATGGAGTTGATATGAATGCAGAATTGACTCTCGGTCGGATAAAAGATGTTAAATCTTCTCCAGTCAAAGGATTAAATCCAATGGCTCTTGCGATGACTATCGAGGGACAGGCTGCTGAAGAAAAGAAAATCTCTGCTAGATCTTGGAATCAAAATCCATTTGGAGCAGCACTTACAATTGAAGCACCACTACCTGCGATACCAGAATCTCCCAGAGTTCTTGCAGAGGGTAGATGTCCAGAGAATCCTACCTGGACAACCAGATTCTCAGGTGGACAAGAAAAATGGTGGCCAGTGACACATCGTCGTGCTGATGGATCAAAATCATGGTCCAAGTTTATGAATAGATATGCGATTTCACCAATTCCACCACTCGCCCAGAAAGGGACGGATGGTGCTGGTATAGTTTATACTAATAGTTGGAACATTGATATACCATACAGTGGATTCCATGCAATGAAAGGCACGGTTGATAATGGAGGTAGAATATTAGTTGATGGTCAGGTAATTCTACAGGGAGGATATTTTTCTGGTGCAAAGTTTGCAGGTAGTGCAAGAACTTTAGAGGGATTTGGTTCAGTATCTCCCAAATTCAAAAAATTCTATCTTGAAAAAGGAAAACATACTATCACAGTTGATGTGGAGAATCGAGATCATTCCACGAAAAAAATTATTGAAAAGAAAATTTTTACTACTAAAGATTGGATTAAACCAGTTAAGGAAGGTTCTCCAGTTCCAACAGAACTCACAGTTGAGTATAGAGGATTGAATCAAGGAATCACCAAAACGGTTTCTGGTGAAAAAGAATATCCAATAATCTATGAGGATTTGAATTCAACAAACCTTCCTAACACAGGTAGAGGAGCTCGTGGTGGCATTAGAGTTGTCAAAAATGGCAAACGAATTGAACTTAAAGACGGTAGAGGTAACGATGCGAATGTTGAGTTTGAAATTTTGTCACCTTCTCCTGGAGTGAGTGCTAAGTTTTCTGATGATGGAAGAAAATTATTAATAAAAGGAAATGGTGATGTTCCCATTAGAATTAAGTATGATGACAATCCTGGTTATGCTGGTGAAGCTGTTCGATCAATTACAATTGCTGGCACAAAGTGGAGGAAAAAGAGAACAGAGTATGGTGAAGAAACTAAAACCATTAAGGTAGGATCCAAAGATACTACAGAGGTGGTAGGAAAAGGTGGTTACATTGTCAATGGAAAGAGGGACGAGGTTAGGATGAAGGATGGTCATGGTAATGACATCAACTCAACCTTTAAAATCGAAAGTTCAACTGTCGATGCAAAGTTTTCTTCAGATGGTAAGAGAATCGAATATAAGGGGTCTGGCACGATTACCCTTAAATTATTTTGGAATGATGATCCTAATAAGTATGGTGTTGCTGTTGATAGCATTGCCGTGGGTGGTAAAGTTTGGAATCAAAAAAGAGAAAAAGGATCAAAAACTCAAACCATTAATGTAACATCTCAAAGCCCTGCAGAAGCTGCAATCAAGGGTGGACAGAAAATTGGTGGAGTTACATATGAAGGTCCTTCATTATTCAACTTTAAGCACAGACTTTGGAGTAACTTTATGAATAATAATAGTGTGTCTCCATTCTTAGGAATTCCATTGGATGAGGATAATGATACCATCACTGGTACAAGAACATATATTTGGAAAAATGTTAACTTCCCTGAAACTGGTAGATATAAAATCTATTTCCAATCAGATGACCAAGCAGATCTTTTTATCGACGGTAATCTAACGAAAAAGTCTAGAGGATTTAGAGGAGATCCAGAAGAAACATATGCTGAAATTACCACAGGTAATTATGAAGTAAAAGTCGTATGCAACAATCTTAATTTTGCTGGTCGTAATAGATTTAGAAACAATCCCACTGGATTTGCTGTGAGAATTTTGAAAGACATTACGGTTAGAGGTGAAGGTCAATCATGGAAAAACAATCCTGTAGGAATATCTGCTATACTTGTTCCACCTCCATGTCCAAAAGTTATTACAGGCAAAGGCAGGGTCGAAGACATTATTGTTAAGCAACCTGGCAATGGATTCATTGTTCCTCCAGGAGAGGGATTCCCTACGATTGTAACTGTGAAGGATGTTGATATTACTAGTCCTGGTATTAACTACAGCCCAGATGATGTTGCTTTAATTGACGGCATCCCTGTTCCAATTGTTGTTGATAATTTTGGTAGAATCCAGTCCATAGATCCTGGTGCTGGAGGTCCAATTTCTGTGACAAGATATCCCAGTCTCACAGTTCCATCAAGAACTGGAGCTGGGTTTAGAGGTAATCCTATTATGGAAACGTCAATTGTTCCTGAGGATGTATTTGATGAAGATCAAATCCTCCAAGTTACTGATCTGGTTGGACTTAAACAAACTGGTTACGTCAATGGAAAACCATATTATGGATCCGTTTTTTCCAAAGATGGACAATTGTTTGCTGGAATTTACGAGACAATCGGAGAACTCATTCCAGTTTATGCCACTCTACAAGAAAGCATTGATGCTAGAATTACAACTAGACCCTCTGCAATCCTTAGACAGGGCACAGATGTCACTAACAATGATCCTAGACTTAATATCCCAGGAACTCCTCAAAATCTTATCTAGATAGTACACACCCTATCCTACAGAAATGGCAACCAACCCGAATACTAAGAATGATAGAGTCCCAAATACAGCTGCTGGTGGGAACAACCTGAAGCAGAATTATACTGCCATAAAATACGGGAATGACCATGGATCAATTGCCTTTGGCAAGATTCATAAGAGAGCAGATGTCACATCAGATATCATGCTCCAAGCATCTGATGGTGAACATTTTATGTCCATGGATAAGGATGGTCCCAGACCTGGATGGACTACATTCATGGGTCCTGGATGTTTTCAAGTTGAGGCTGGTAGCAATAGAGAGGAAGAACAAGATACAGTAATGATCAATGCCAAGAATGGTAACATTGACATTATTGCAACAAATGGTAAAATAAGATTGCAAGCCAATGATATTGAGTTAGTTGCATTCCATGGTGATACCAATAAAGGTAACATCAAAATGGAAGCTACGGAAAATATTTCTGGACAAGCAAAGAAAATACAATTCTCATCAAAAAATAATACTAAAATTTTGTCGGCAGGAATAACGGAATGTATTGGCAATAGTTGTTTAAAGATGTACGGGTCGGTAATTCGTGGTGTCAGTGATGCAGTTGCAGTTAAGGATTCTAAAGTTGCTGGTCAAAGATATCAACAACAACAAAATCAAGCATAAGGAGGAGAGATGTCATTTAATTTAGACGATGCCAATGTTGGTGGTCAAATAAAAGTAGGAACTGGCATCTTCCCTGCTATTGGTGAAGGTGTCACAAGAGTAAATGGATCAGCAGGCATAGAGGGTCCTGTGGTGATGGGAAATCCAACAACGTTCCCATTCCCATATGCAACTGTCAATATTGCACCTCTCACTAATAGTGATAATAAAATTGGACCAATTATTCCTGGAGCACTGTGCTCAGGTGTAAATAATCCTTATTCTTTAGCAGTGAGTGGATCTGCTGCTTTCATGGGACCTCTTGACACTGCGGTGAACATTGGATGTGGTGGAAATGTTCTTGCACAAGGACATGTGATTTCTAATTGTGGTGGTCATGTTCTTGCTGCAAAGAAAGATTTTGATATCAAGCACCCATCTAGAGAGGGGTGGAGACTTCGTTATGTTGCACCTGAAGCACCCACTGCTGATGTTTATTATAGGGGTAGGGTTGTAAACAAAAAGGAAATTGTTCTTCCATTGTATTGGAAAGATTTGGTTGACTGGACTACAATCACCGTCAATCTAACTCCGATTGGGGCACATCAAGATGTAATTGTTAAGAGAATTGATGAGGAAAAGGTATATCTTCAAGCACAAGGAGGTATGCCAATCAATTGTTTCTTCCACATCTATGGGGAGAGACAAGATTGTGAAAGAAATATCGCAGAATACGAAGGTGAGTCACCCGCCGATTATCCAGGTGACAACTCAGAATACTTACAATCTGGAGGTTGATCATGGCAGGAGAATTTGTAAAAGCAGAATCTGGGAAAGATTGCGATAAAAAACCAGGTGGTTGGGGTGAACCAATGGCCGACTATGAATATATTTGGTATGGAAATAAGGATGAAAAAAAATATCCTGAAGAAGCATGTCAACCATATTATCATGTCTCTGCACAGATTGATAATTTGAGACTCAACACTTTGATGGATGGTGATGGTAGTATCACTCTGGCAGGACCCATCACAAGCACCAGTGAAGTGACTGCTGCAGGGATCACATTGACCTCTAGAAAACCCTTCGATATTCCTCACCCAACTAAGAAAGGGTATCGCCTTCGTCATGTATGCTTAGAGGGACCAGAGTCTGGTGTCTATTATAGAGGTAGATTGACAGGTAAGAATGTCATCGAACTACCTGAGTATTGGAGGGGACTGGTTGATCCAGAGACAATCACAGTAACTCTGACGCAGATTAAAACGTCTCAAGATCTTGTGATTGATGGTATCGAATGGGGAAGCAGGATTAAAGTCAAATCTGGAAATGGAAAT
>Ga0160423_10002470_pt1 | contig 15433 bp, 15 predicted proteins | sample CRUFie14St8metaG_FD_108191 | JGI IMG/M metagenome (GOLD analysis project Ga0160423, IMG submission 108191) | Marine microbial communities from the Costa Rica Dome - CRUD Field 142mm St8 metaG | ecosystem: Environmental > Aquatic > Marine > Oceanic > Photic zone | place: Costa Rica: the Eastern... | reverse complement strand
GCTTATGATGCGCGTATCCCGTGTGGCCGCACGGCGGTGGAGAAAAGTAATCAAAGTGTAGTGGACACGCCGACGTTTGACACGGTGGCCAAGTGTGTCACGGCCAGCATCTATAAGGGCGCGCCAAATGGCGTGATAGTTAAGCAGCGCAGCGACGGGTCACTAGGAGCCTACACGCTGTCTGTGCGCGAGGCAGCGGCGCTGGTGGGGTTTAGCCCGCGCGATATATGTACGTGTGGAGAATGTTAATAAATGCGATGCTTACAACATAGTCAGACACCAAACACCACAAACACCACAAACACCACAAACACCACAAACACCACAAACACCACAAACACCATAAACACCACATGCCAACATAGTGTGCACCAGCTTTGGAGTTTGCGCCACCCAACCCGCACAGATGGCGCGCACGAGTGCATATTTCGTGGCTGGCGGCGTGGTAACAACGAAACGAGTATGCAGGTAGAGTTCAAGCTTGTGGTGTTGCAGGACCAATGGATGCATGGACCAAAGGATTTTGGCGCGCTCTCCACACATGACGCGGCACGGCTGCCAGAGCTGTGCGCCGCGCACCTGCAGGACTGCGGCTTGTGTGGCGGGTTTGTCGCCGACGCGCAGGATAGTTACAATTTCTGTGAGGACTGCCACAATGAGGTGTTTTGCGAGGACTGCTTTTACGCGGAGCGCACACACTGCATCAATTGTGACAGCCAGCAGGAGGTGCCCGAGCCGTGTCCACACCCGTCACCCCCCTCCGTCGACGGAACAGACGCAACCCTTTCAGACGCGCTGCAGTGGGCGTACCAAAACGCGCTGCTCCATGAATACGACCACCTGCACGAGGACGAGCAGCTCGTGCTGGCATGCTGTGAGTTCCGCGACGGCCTACTGCACCAATACTGGGTATCGCCGCCTGTGTGCGACGCCACGTTCTACGACTGCGACAAAACATGGACGCTGCACCTCCCATACGCACGCCGCTACGCCGCAACGATCGCAAGACATCTTCCGCTGCCGCGCGATTTGCAGGGCTTAGTGTATCATGAATTGTGTAAATAAAATGTATTTTACTTGCTCGCTGCGCCATGCCGACTTTGCACTACCCTTTTGCACATCTATCCCGATTTTTTCACTCCCTCCAAATTGCGCCATCGTAGCATTATTACAAATGCCGACTTTGCGCCACTCGCTTTGCACCCGACGCCAATTGTCACACACAGAAGCAGAAGTACAGAGGCGGCAAAAAAAAGTGGGGCAGAGAAGGTGGTGTGACTGAGTGTGTGTGTGAGGTGAATGACTAAGTGTGTGTGTGCGTGAGAGGAGGAGAGGACTGCGCGCGAGAAGGGGAGGGGGCGTCGAGTGGAAAGCGGACGGCAAACGACTTTGCGCCACCTGCACGCACGCGCGCGCCCGCCCTGGCAGCACGCACAACAGCACACGCGCCAACAACAACACAGCATGAGCGACGCATCAACAGTCGTGGGCACAGAGGGGGCAGCCGCAGCGAGAGGGAAGGTGTACAGGATTCCAACAACGCAGCGGCTCAGGATGCTGGGCAACGGCGTGCACTGGAGACAGGCGGTCCACGTCGTGTCGAGGCTGCTGCAAAGCACCAACACAAAGACAGTGCGCGTGCTGGAGCTGTTCGCAGGCACGGGCGCGCTCACGCGGTGCCTGTGCGAGGCAGCCGCTTCCACAGACATGCAGGTCGCGCTCACCGTGGTGGTGGACACGGACGAGCACGCAGCAGGGGTGCTGCGCCGCCAGCACCCGCACGCAGTCGTGCTGCAGAAGAACGCAAGAGACATCCCGTTCAGCGAGGGCGACTACGACATTGTGATCGCGGGGCCGCCGTGCCAGGACTTTAGCGTCGCCAACCAGAAGCGCGACCGCGAGCTCAGCGGCATCGACCTGGCCCGCGGCGCGCTGCTGCCGTTCGCAGCACGGGCCATCGCGGTCATACAGCCAGCCGCATGGGTCATCGAGAACGTCGTGCTCAGTAGGAACGACTTTGCCGACGCCGACGCCGCCGTCAGGACGCAGCTGCCCAAGTGCCTGCCCGCAGTCAAGCTGTGCGCAGCGGCCGACTGCGGCGCGGCCATGCGCCGCGTGCGCACGTTCTGGTCCAACGTGGACCTCACCAACCCCGACAGGCTGCCCGCGCAGCCGTGGGCGGCTTCCGCGGCGGAGCTGGCCGCCGACGCCCCGCCCGAGGAGTGGACGCGGCGGTGCAAGCGCGGGCGGGGGAGCACCGAGAGGCCGCTCGCCGACTACATGCACGAGCCCGTGCGGGGCAGGCCGCGCAAGTGCATGAAGCTGCACCGCGACGTGGACGCGGCCGTGCAGAACACGCTGACCGCGGCAGCGCATAAGGGCGCGCCGTACAACACGGTGAGGGACACCGCGGAGCGGCTGGGCGGGAGGGCAGCAGCGGAGAAGCTGGGGCTGCTGGTGCAGGCCGACGGCAGCGTGTGGCGCAGCATGACGCCAGGCGAGGCGGAGCGGCTCATGGAGTTCCCGCTGAACTACACTAGAGAGGGCGTGTCCCAATAAAACACAATTTACACTGTTTTACTTGCTTAGCTCATGGCCTTGTAGCTTCTGTGATATTCAGCCTGGTCAAAGTCCTTCCACCCAATACCGCCGCCTGACTTACTCACGCACATGTATTTCTTACCGTTCGTGTGGTTGCATATCTGTTGCTGGATGTCGCAGTCCCACCCTGGGCAGTTGTTACTGCCGTCTGGGGTCCAAAACAGTGCGCTGCCTCCTCTCCCGTCTAGGATGGACGTGCATGTGTAGTTGGATTTGCTCGCGCCAGGCGTGCCCATTGGGCATTTCTGGCCCTCGATGGTGCACGGCCAGCCTGTGCAGCTTGTGGCGTCCACCGCGGCCGCAGCCGCCCTCGCCTCCTCGGCCAACCTCTTCTCCTCGTCCAACCTCGCCTTCTCGGCGAATTTTTCCATCGTCTGGTACGGCCCATCGGTCGTCTGGTACGGCCCATGCACGCCCCCTGTGTCACGCTCGAGGTTGAAATCGGTGTTGTAAACGGCCACTTCATCTTTGTCCCGTACAACACAGCCCGAGGGGGCGTTAGGTGAGTCGCCCACTTCAAACTCGAGGCCAAACTCTTCCGCCTTAGCGGCGCACGCCTCTACCTCGGAAACGACGTCTTCCATCGGCCTCCACGGCTTTCGTGGCCCCTGTTGCAACAATTCCTGCTTTGGACGGTAGTTTCTGTTGTAGATGGCATAGCCTGCATTTACGAAACAGCCAGAGGGCAAATATTGGTTTTCTCTACCTCGGTTGTAGTGCAACCCAACCTCCTCCGCAGCTCGTTTGCAGTTGCCTTCTTCGACCTCAGCAGTGGCCTTCGCTGACTCGTAGTCAGCAATGGCTTGCTTCCCCGCTGCCGACTGCATGTATTCGTGCGCGGATTGGTACTCTTCATGGAGTAGTGTGACACCAAATCCATGAACATTCGGGTACTTGTTCTCGTTGAAATACATATACCCGTCGCCGATAGTTCGATGACAGCCCGACGGCGCATGTGTATAATTAACAAGCATATAAGGCACCCCAAGCTTCAGAGCAGTTGCTTCGCATTTGCTGGGATCACGTCTATCAGAGGCGAAACTTTCCATCGACTTGTACTGGTTTTTGGTCACTCCGTTGGGGTTTTCCTGATTGTTGAAAAATGCATGAGGCTGGTTGTTGCGTACGATACAGCCCGAGGGGGCCCTGTGTGTTGTTGTCTCTTTGAAGTCGAGGTCGAACCTCTTCGCCGCCCGCTCGCACTCCGCGGCCGTCTCGGCGCGTCCCTCCCTCGCGGCCGTCTCGGCCTCCTGCTCCTGCGCATCTCGCGCATCTGACGCATCTAGACGCTCAATGGTAGCCAACAGCTCCTCTGTCGTGTTGTCTTCACACAAGAACGCCATCCATGCATGCTTTTTGTTCCTGCCTATTATCTCCTCGCAGCTCGACATGGTGTGTTTCTTACCGACAACAATTTCACACAGTGTCACGGGGCGCGAGAAGCCCCGCCCTCCCGATGGGGCGATTGCGCCACCCAACGCCAGCACGGGCGCGGGTCCAGCCCGAGAGCCGCACCACAGCCCAAACAACACCCAAAGAGATGGAGATGAATGAATTCACGCTCCGCGAGTTCATCGCGTCGCTGGAAAAGGAAGTGAGCCCAAAGGACGCCGAGGAGGCGCTCCGCGGGTTCTGTAACGACCGCAACCTGGCGCCGTACAAACGAGATGTGTGGAACGTCGGCAGGATCGAGGAGCTGCTGCGTGGCTGCACGACGCGCGACAAAGTGCACGACCGACTGACGTGGTACTTTGGCACCGTGTCCACCAAAAAGGTGGATGCGTTCATTGAGGCAACAGGAAGAGTGCTCACAGACAAGTTTAACGCGTGCATGTGGCCCGCGCTGGCAGCCGTCGACTACAACACAGTAGACGTGCCAGAGCTGAAGAAGGTGATGCAGGAAGCAGCACTGCAGGCTCACCGCGAAACCAAAAGCCAGGTCATCAACATCGGAGAAATCAGACCCCCGCGCGTGCCACCCAAACAGACCGAACCAAAACACACACTGCACACAGCAGCGCTGCAGGACGCCAACACGGCTCTGAACAACGCGCTGTGTGAATTTGAGGTGGGGGTGCGCGAGGACCACTTGTACCAGCCAAACACAGAGACGCTGTTCAAGCGCACGCTGCACGGGCCCGCGTTCCATGCGCTGGAGAACGCAGCAAAGGCCTTATCAACGTGCAGGCAGCTGGAGAAGAAGCGGAAGCGCGACGAGGAAGACCCCGAATCGTCGCGAGCGGGACGCGCTGGTGCGTTTTTTTGATCGGTGTGATCGGAAAATGGACGACGCGCTGATGCGGTTTTTTGATGCGGAAATCCAGGAGCTGGTCGATAAGGCGAGAAGCAATGTTTAGTAAAATTCATTTAGTTACTACTTCAGGCACTGCTCTCATCACTACTTTCGTCACTGCTCTCCTCGCTGCTGCTCTCGCTGCTGCTCTCGGGCTGCGGCACGCACTGCTCGCAGTAGCGGTGGAAGTCATCGGCGTCGAACGGATTCTGAAGCGCGCACTCGTCGCAGCATGTCATGCCACACTCGCACATCAGCCACCCACCAACGTCGGGGATGAAAGTCTGGCACAGATCGCACATTTCGGCAGGGTCGGGGCTCGGGGTCGGACTCGGAGTGGGCGTTCGACACACAGGGCGCGGCTCGCCCCTGCACAGCCTCAAAATGTGTGCACCAAGCTCGTCAGGGAGGTCGGGCAGCCACGCATTCAGGATGTCGGGAGCGCGGCGCTGGCCGAGCGTCCAGCACCCATCAATCACCATCCAGTCATCCACGTTCGCGGACTCGTACACGTCATGCGTGAAAATGCGGCCCGCCGTCTCCACAACAGCAATCACGAGAGGGGGGCCTGGGCCGTACTGCGTGTACAGCTGAGCATAAAAGGCCAGCTCCTGCAGGTCCGATGAGCTTGTGCTGGGGATGGTGCACACCTGGCGCTCGGCGGGCGTGTGCGTGATCTCCTGGTCCGCATTGCACTGCATGCACACGAGATCAGCACACGTTGCGCACACCACAGCATCCTCGCACGCGGCGCAGCGGTAGTAGATTTCGTCAATGTCCGCCTCAGCCAGCGGCACAAACCCGCCGCACCGAGCGCAGTCAAACTCGCCAGCCTCAGCCAGCGGCGGCATCCGCGCCAGGTCCATCTCCGTGCAGCACTCCAGCGGCATAAAGTCGCACGTCGTGTCGCGCGCAACACACACACGTAACATTGTTCTGTTGCGGCGGCCGCCCTTCCCCGTGCGCAGCATGTCCGTGTGCACACACGCACGGGCGTGGCGCAAACACAAGCACAGCCACGCACAGCAAAAGAGCAGTTTGCGCCACCACCATGCACGCAGTCGCTGCAACAGCAACAGCAACAGCAACGACAGCAACAACAACAACAACAATGGATGTGGATCGAGGTACAAAGCGGCAGGCGGAAGAGGACGCGGGCGCACACAAGCGCAGTCGGCTCGAGTGCGTCATGGCGTGCCCGCACGGCGACTGGACGGCCTGCACCCACCCCGACTGCGTGCAGATGATGGGGCGGCTTGTGGCGGGGGTGGTCGACGCAGTGAGCGCGTCGCCGCCGTGCCAGATGCACACGCAGCTGAAGAGCTACCACGGCAACTCGGAGGAGCACAGGCGGAAGGAGTGCATTGTGCCAGTGGTGCAGGCTGCGGAGGCGCTGGCAGGCATCCTGCCCATGAGCGTGGAGAACGTGCCCGAGGCAAAGCAGCACATGGTGGATCATCTCAACACGATCATCGTGTGCGGCCAGGCGCTGGGGCTGAACGTCACGCGCCACAGGGTGTTTGGGTTCAACACCGACGTGAACGCAACGCCGTGCGGCTGCATCAGGGCCGCCAACACGTGCGGGCACTACCACGGGCCGCCCAGTGCAACCCACTTCAACTTCCAGGTGGCGGGCAACGGCGGCGGGAAGTGGGGCAACGTGCTGCACTGGTTCCGCGCAATGGGCTACGATCCAAAGACCGTGACGCTGCCCACACGACAGAAGACCCGCGACGACTTTGACGCGTTCACCGCGTGGCGGGAGCCAGTCGGCGGCCTGTTCAACGCAGCAGCCATGACACGCCACGGGCTGTGCGAGAGCATCCCGCCCGTGTACGCATCGCACGTCGTGGCGCCGCGGCTGGGCAGCCCGAAGCTCGTGCTCGACCTGTTTGCGGGCGAGGGCGGCGCCAGCAGGGGGTTCATGGCCAGCGGCGCAACCGTGATCGCGGTGGACACGGACGCAAAGGCGCTGTCCCGCAACCCAGCGCCATACAAGGTGTACGCCGACGCCGTGCCGCTGCTGCAGGGCATCGTCAAGTCGCAGCGGGCGGCGCGCTGCATAGCCAGCGAGCCAGCGTCAGTCCGTGCGGCCCCGCCGTGGTTGCCCAGAGATGTGGCGCCGTATCCAAAGAGAGTGATACAAAGGTGTGAGGTTGAGCCGCCGTGCTGAAGTAAATAAAAACACATGAAATGACCTACTCCGTCCGCACCTACGTCGGCATCGTGGTGACCGCGTTCGCGCTGTCGCTGCTGTGGACGTTCGTCGTGTTCAAAAACCCCAACGTCACAGCCAGGCTCGCCCAGCTCAAAAAGGACGCAAAGACGCCGCTGGTGTGGGCACACGCAGCCAGCATCGCGCTGCTGTACACCACCATCCGCACCACCAACGCGCCGCCCCGCATCCGCCACGCCACCGACACCGCGCTCATCGCGCTGCTGGTCGCGTTCCTGGGCCACCTCGACGCGTGGTACTCCACGTTCTTTGTGGTGTGGGCAGCCGTCATGCTCGGCGTGGACGCATAGACAAAAAAATGGATGACAGCGGAATCGAACCGCTGACCTCGTGCATGCGAAGCACGCGCTCTGCCAACTGAGCTAGCCACCCGCACAGTCGCAGGCACGCCGTCGGGGTATATCAATTGCGCCACCGCCGCGCGCGGGGGCAGCGCAGCAGGGGCGCCGAGGGGGCGGAGGGGGGCACCCAACAACAAAAATAATGGTGGAGAGGTCGGTGGGCGTGTTTGCGGATGCGGTGCGCAGGACGCATGGACACTACGTGACGCTGAAGCTGAGTGACCACGTCACGTGCTCGGCGGTGCAGCCCGAGCCGCAGCTGGGACGCTGGATGCACACGTCGTGCGGGCGCATGCTGACGGGGGAGGGCATGGGGGACGGCACGGTGGTGACGCCCGAGGGGGTGAAGGCCAGCGGCACGCAGGAGGAGCGGCTGGAGATGAGCAACGCCATCCAGTGGCTGGTGCGCATGGGCACGCTGCCAAACAAGGACCTGCTGTACTTCCACCCGTCCATGACCGTGCTGCTGGACCACAACTACGGCCGCGCCCGCACCATCCCGTTCGTGCGCTGGCAGACCGCACTGCTGCTGGCCAGGCACGCGCCGCCGCAGTGGCTGCAGGACCCAACCGCGCTGGGCTCAACCATGGCCGAGCGGCATCAGCGTGTCGCAGACCTGTGCGCAGCCGCGTCCGCAGCACAAACGGACGAGGACAGGCTGGCGGCGCTGCGCCTGCTGGTGTCAGCGGTGTGCATGTTCAACGTCAACACGGAGCTCACGCAGGGCGTGCTGGACGGCATACGCGCAGCACACCTCGACAGCCTCCGCGCGTCCGACTCGCCGATGGCACGCAGTGTGCTCAAGATGTGCGCGTGCGCAGCTGCGCGGCTGTGCGTGGCCGCGTGGATGTGCAACGGACCCGACCCGTCCGAGCTGCTGCGGGTGTTCTACAGCGCGGAGCTGGTCACGCCGCGCCTGCTCATGATCATAAGCAACGCGCGGGAGACGCCGCTGCGCGTGCTGGTGCAGGTGGCCATTGACCTGCTGCATTTGCGCACGGACACCGCCGCACGCTGCGTGGCCGACAGGCTGCTGCACTTTATGTCGCAGCAGACGCACCGCTTTGTTGGCGTGGACGGCGCGACGCACACGTGGCTGATGAGCCACGACGTCCGCGGCATGCGGAGCTGGTTCTCGCCCGCCGTGTTTGACAGGCTGCAGCGCGCGGTGCGCGAGTTCCAGTCCATGTTCACAGTTGTGTCTTCTTAGGACGCCTTAGCCAAGTAAATCTATTCCTCTATTCCTGCACGCTCTAAGATCACCCTTTCCGCCACCCGCCCGATCCGCGGCACGTCCTCAGCAGCGCGGATGCCACAGCCCTGCTGGAGACAAAGAGCGTTTGCGCCACGCATTCACTCGGCAGCCTTGCTCACAGCCTTGCCCACAGACCCGCACAAACACAACACACGCGCAGGACACGGGATGCAGGTGGGCGACGCGGTGCGCCTGACGTGCCACGACTCGCGGGAGGCGCTGGAGTGCACCGTGGTTGCACAGCAGGCGGGCGGCCGCTGGTTTGTGCAGGAGAGCGGGGAGAGCGGGTGGCTGGAGGTGGTGCAGGGGCAGCCTGACGTGGCGGTGTGCGCCGACACAGCCGACAGCGTCGATGCTGCGGTGAGCCGTCTTCTCGGCGACCGCCTGGCAATGGACGCGCTGACAGTGATGTGCTGCCGCGCGGGCCAGAGGGTGGAGACAGACCAGCCGTACCCTGGCCAGCCCAACAGGCGGTTCGCGCGGTGGAGCGGCTGCCTGTTCATGACAGCACACCACAGGCACGAGGGCGCGGCGGGTAGGGTAGAGTAAGGGTCAATAAACTCATTCAGTCACTTACTCATTCACTCACGCTCGCTGCACCCGCCCGCTCCAGCTGGCGGAAAAGTGTGTTTGCGCCACCCGCTTGGCGGGTGTAGCGGGAGGGGGGGCGGGCGCAGCGCTTGAGCCCACCCAACAAGCAAAGAGATGGAGTGCAGACTCGCGTGTGGGGTGGTGAGCGCACCAGGACGGGTGCATGTCCACGCAACATACATGAACGGAGACGTGCGGGCGTTGAGGAGCCCGTACATCTCCAACGTGCACACGGGCAAGCTACGGGCGGGCTCCGTGGTGGTGATTGACGTGTCTGATGGAGAGCGTGTGTATGGGCTGCCGCTGCTGCTGTCGTATAGAATAGTGAATTTATTTGACGGGCGCTGGGCCCCAAGGGTGGGGAACGACATCACGTTTGCGGCGGACACGATCGTCCGCCTGATCTCGTCAGGCGACTACGCGTTTGGCGACAAGTGCTTCTACCACAGGAACTGGGTGGACAGCAGCAAGCTCCACAGGGAGATGTGCCTGCTCACCGCATGCGAGCCAGCCGACGGCGAAAAGCTGCGCGCGCTGGACTACGTACAGATGCCGCAGCACGTGGCAAACGGCGTGCTCACGCTGACGCACACGCTGATGCATGAAGCCAGCACGCCGTGCTTTTCCCCCGTGTCAATACAAACCGTCTAGGCGACATTCTTCCGCTTGCACAGCTCTTCGCTTGTTACACCCTGTGACCATATCGAATCAAACTTAGCCAGGCTGTCGCCGTCCAGCTTGCTTCTCGCATACTTAAACACGTTGTTCAGTCGCATCCGCATCACGTTGCCGCCCGCCCTGTAGCCCGCCAGCCCCGCCAGCACCATCAGCACCAGCGACATGCAAAACGCCAGGATGGCGGTGCCTCTTTGCGTCATCTGCTGCCCAATCTTTCCAATGGCAATCAGGATGTAAATGGCCATGATCAGCGCGACCAGCCCAAACACAATCAGCGCAAACAGCCTGTACGACGCACCCAGAAGGAAGTACCGCCCCTCGCCAGCACCCAGCTGCTGGCACGGCATGATGTCCTTCAGAAAGCCCGTCGATGGTTGCGCAGCTGCAGACGTTGACTTTGACTCGCCGCCTTTAAGTAAGGCGCTCAGCTGCATTGACTTGGTTTCCAGGGGGGACAAAACGCAGTGCTTCAAAGTCGACACTCACAGGCCCGCAAAACCGCTTGCACCGAGCACACCCGTCCCGCACCACAAAGTCCCACGCCAGCACCGACCCACACACGCTGCACGCCCAACCCTGCGACGCCGCAACGCGCCGCTCCTCCACGGGGGGGAGCCGACCCCGCTGCATTTATTCAGACCAGAAGCTTCCGAAGCCCAGACGCACCCCGCGCCCACACACACTCCCGCACACACTCCCGCACGCGGTCGCACGCCGCAGCCAGTTGTGCCCGTGTATCGGCGTCAGGCGCAAGCTGGTGCAGGGGGAGCAGGTGGGCACGTTCAGCATCCTCCACCTGCCGCTCCATAGCCTCCAGCCGAGACACCACAGCAGCCACGCGGCTGCTGTGCTTGTACTGCTCCAGCTCCGCAGTCAGCTCAGCAAAAGTCTGGTCCTCATACATGAAAAAATGCCTGCATGCATACAGAGCCTGGTCTGTGTCATCGAGTACGCCGTCACGGCCAACCCACACGCCGCTTTGCTCCGCAAACCTCCGACGCTTTGGCATGCGTGGGGTGGGCGACGAGGGAAAGTGGGGGACTAGCAGAGCGGGAGACTGGGAGACTGGGAGAGTTGGAGAGCGGGAGAGCGGGAGAGAGACTAGGAGAGTTGGAGAGCGGGAGACTGGGTGAGTTGGAGGCTGGGAGACTGCGAGAGCGGGAGACTGGGTGAGTTGGAGACTGGGAGACTGGAGAGCGGGAGACTGGGTGAGTTGGAGACTGTGAGACTGGGAGACTGAGAGAGCGGGAGACTGGGTGAGTGGGAGGCTGTGAGACTGGGAGACTGTGAGACTGGAGAGTGGAAGACTGGGGGAGTTGTCTTGTATATATTCTTGGTGTAAGAAGACGAGGGGCTCAGTGCGTGTGGACTAGAGAACTAATAAAAGCTAATAAAATGGAATTTATCATAGAGCAAGTGTTGTTTGTGCTCCTCGGCTCGTGCATCATCGCTGTAATCCTATTTGTAAAACCTCAAACAAAGAATCTGCTTATATAAAACCTAACCCATCCCTCTGCACAATTATTTTACTCATTTTTTTCTTCTCATATGTATAAACATGTGTGTACTGTTAGAAGGTAGTGCGTCTCCAGCAACCCATCCTTCCGTGTGCAGTCCTTCCGTCGTATCAAGACGTGCCACCCTCCATTCGTATTCCTCGTGAACATCCTCGCTCGGAATCCTTGGAAGACTCGTCCTTACAATGCAAGCCTTGGCTGCATTATCCAGCAAGGCCGTCATTCCTCCTCCTAATGTAGTAATTGCGTTCCGTAGTCTTCCGTCTTCCATTGACCTCCGCAGTTGGAAATCCTTCATTTTGAAGCATCCGTGTTCTGCCCAGTGAAGCATGATTGTCAGATCATCCGCCTCAATCCCAAATGTATCAAACACGTCTAGGTTTCGTGGAGTCTTTCTCATCTCAGGATGGCCGTAGATCAGCCATCTGAGACCATCACTATGCTGGCACAACACATCCAAATGAGCAAGACGCACGCATTTCTTCTCGCCACGCTTGCATTTTACGATCACAAACTCCTCCTCTTCAACTCGAGGCCTCTTTGCGCACTTATCCATCTCTGAATGAGGCTGTGGTCGCTATAAATGCGAGTCAATGCTGTACCCCGTGCAGCGATGCACGCACCGTGGCGCAAACACCCGACGATGGAGACTGGGCGGCTGCGAGAGACGGCTACTGAGAGGGGGAGGAGCGGAAGGCGGACGGGGGCGAGGAGGGGCGAGAGACGGCTACTGAGAGGGGGAGGAGTGGGAGGCGGACGGGGGCGAGGAGGGGCGAGATACGGGGATGAGGGGCAAAGGGGTGGACTGAAAGAAGACGTGTTTTACTTGGTGTGTTATCGCAATGGGTACAGTAAATTAAACATCTGCTTCCACTGTGCGTCATGCTGGTGGCCTTTGCTCCCATTGCAGTCGCAGCAGTTATTCGTGTCGTCGCCAAATTGTCCGCCGTGCGAGTCCACAACCCAGTGCGCGAGCTCATGCATGACCGTCTCCACGAACTCTGTGTCGTTGTGGATGTTTTCGTCGTATATTTTTATTGCAGACGCGCCATGCCTGCGGCGGAACACACACCCCATCAACAACTTGCTCCTACACGAGGAAAAGTGGATGTACGGAAACCTGCATCGCACTCGCTTGTACTTGAGGTAGCGCTTTGCCCACATGTTCATCGCGGTGACGGGAAACATCGTCTCGTTCTCTTTTGCAACATGCACATCCTGCCATACTTTCGCAAACCCCTGCCTGATCTCGTCCACTTCGCTCTGTAGCCCCACTTTGCATGTCTGTAGCTTTGCAATGCCCTTCACTTTGTTCACCCTCCTCTGCCGTTTTGTCACTCCTTCACCAACGCCTTCACCCATGCCATCGCCTTTTCCCATTCCGTCTGTTGCTGGTGCCTCCTGTCACAAATAAACAAAACACTCACCGTGGCGATGTTTGAATTAGGGGTGGCGCAAATTACACACTGTCTCAAGTTCGGGTTATTTTATTTCGCGTTTATTTGCTATTTTGTGTTTATTTGTTATTTCGTGTTTGTTTGTGTCATTTAGTGTTTATTTGTGTTATTTGGTGTTTATTTATGCTATTTTAGTGTTTATTTGTTATTTCGTGTTTGTTTGTGTTATTTAGTGTTTATTTGTGTTATTTGGTGTTTATTTGTGTTATTTGGTGTTTATTCGTGTTTTGTGATTGTTTGTTTTATTTTTGTGATTGTTTGTTTTATTTTTGTGTTTGATTGTTTTATTTTTGTGTTTGATTGTTTTATTTCGTGTTTGTTTGTGTTATTTCGTGTTTGATTGTTTTATTTGTGTTTATTTTGTTTACTTGTTTTATTTCGTGTTTATTTTGTTTACTTGTGTATTTGTTTTTTTGTTTTGATGTTTTGTGTTTTCGTGTTTTTATTTCTGTTTGTGGTTGCATTTGTATTTATGTTTGTGTTTTGCAAGATATTTTGTGTTTTCATGTTTTTATTTCTGTTTGTGGTTGCAAAGGATGCTTTGAGTTTGTATTTCATGATTTTTATGATTTGTATTTATGTTTTGTGTTTTGGTGTTTTGTGTTTTCATGTTTTTATTTCTGTTTGTGGTTGCTAAGGATGTTTTGAGTCTGTATTTATGTTTTGTGTTTTGCAAGATGTTTTGTGATACCACTGAAGTATAATTGAGTTTGTGTTTTTATTTTATGTTTCTATTTTGTTTGTAAGTTTATAACTGTGAACTGTTTGTGAACTGTTTGTGAACTGTTTGTGAACTTTTTGTGAACTTGTTGTGAGTGGTTGTCAAATTGTACGATTTATTCTTTCTCGGCAGCACAGACTTGTGCACGAATTGCAGCCAACGTATGCGTTTCCTTTGGAGGCTCCACGTGTTTGTACTTGTCAAGCACACTAAACCCTAAACCCTGATATTCGTTGTCGTCTCCCGACATCTCGGCGTCTGAAACCTCATCAGTCGGGTGTGCAAACGCGCAGTTGCGACTGTTTGCGCAGCGCTGACACCCGCCCTGGTTGTCGTTGCGAGTCACAAACAAGCCGTGCTTGCTGCACCGACGCACCACAAACAAGAAGCTGCGATGCAAGTCACGACCCTTGTTAGCCAGGTGGTGGGCCGTCATGCCTTCGTCGTACAGCTCGGCGATCCACGCCTTTTCTGTGCGTGGGTTGCCACGAATGTCGCGGAACGTCCGCCCTTTTGCATCTTTGGGCGTGCGGCGGTCCCTGGGCGTCCGCAGCACAGCAACAAGCGGAAATTTCGCTACGCGTGCGTGCAGCTGCTCCGTGCCCGTCTGTATGGCCTCCTGCTTTGTCCCGCCCGCAACAGGCGGCTGGCGACACAACGGACAGGTTTGCAGCTCTGGCATGCATGAAGCACAGAACTGGTGCGCACACAGCTCGCCGAACGGCTGCAATTGTCGAGGTTGAAGGCACACATCACACACGGGCGTGAGTTCCGCGCGCTTCCGTTTGTGCATTGTGGTGTTGGGGGCGCGGCACGGAAGCGGCCGTGTGGCGGGGCGGCACAGCAGCCAACGTCGGTGGCGCAAACACACAAACCAATGTAACTATATTTAACGGGTAGATAGCTATTCAACTATATCTAACTGTCATCCTCGGCCACGTACTTGCTCCACACGCTCCACACCTCCTTCTTCTTCGCAGTGGACTTGCCAAACTGCGACGCGCCCAGCGTCACCCACATGTACTCGTTCTCGTCCTCGCACAGCTGCTTGACTTCGTCCAGCTGCAGCGGCGCGCCGCTGCTCATCAGCGTGTACACCGTGGGCGTCTCGCGCTGGTTTCTGGGCAGCCCCTCGTTCACGTGGCGGCTCAGCAGCAGCACAGCGTTGTACAGGATGGTCTCGTCGGCGTCGTCGGGCGCCTGCAGCAGCGCGGTGCAGTGCTTGAACACGGCCAGCGCACAGCGCATGTCGGGGTCCACGCCCTCAGCAGCCTGGTGCGTCTCGTCCATGCACGTCACGTCCACGATTCGGAGCACGTCGGCAGCGCCGTACGTGGACGGCTGCGAGCGGGTGGACCACACAGGCACGCCCCTCTCGGTGTACTGCAGCTTTGCGTTGACAATGAGGTGCGACTCGCCCCGCGTGTCAACCACCAGGTGGTTCTCAGCCTGGCCGTACCCACAGATGAGCCGCTGCAGCCGCGCCTTGTTGGCGTCCCCAGACCGCCGCAGCTCGGCCAGCACGTTCTTCTGCGTCACCTTGCTGCACTTGTTCAGCGGCGGCGGCACCATGCGCTTGCACTCCTCCTTCAGCAGCGCCGCCAGCCCCGTCTCCACCCGCGCCTTCTTCACGGGCTTGACGGGCGACGCCTCCACTGGGCGCAGCACGCGCTTCGTGGCCTGCTGCAGCTTGTCCACGCTGCTCCTGCGCCGACTGGCGGGGGTGGACACCAGCTCGGGCGG
>Ga0160423_10002469_pt1 | contig 15433 bp, 15 predicted proteins | sample CRUFie14St8metaG_FD_108191 | JGI IMG/M metagenome (GOLD analysis project Ga0160423, IMG submission 108191) | Marine microbial communities from the Costa Rica Dome - CRUD Field 142mm St8 metaG | ecosystem: Environmental > Aquatic > Marine > Oceanic > Photic zone | place: Costa Rica: the Eastern... | reverse complement strand
TCCTGGAGGTCCTGCTTGGCCTCGTTCACACCTGCGACGTCGTCGAACATGACACCTGTTTCAGCTTCCATGGCGAAACGTGCCTTGGTCTTGCCGAACTGCATCGCCTGACCCGGTCCACCAGGCATGTTGTTGCCTCGGCGAGCCAGGAAGATCAGGGAGCCGATCAACAACAACGGGAACAGCAGATTGCCGAGGATTCCCAGCGCAGGTGGAGCTGTCTTGGGCGGGTGGATATCGAAACTGATGCCTTCGGTCTTGAGGGTGTTGATCAGTTCAGGGGCAAGGCCCGGCAGATCAACTCTCAGGCGCTGCACCCGGTTGTCAAGATCCGGATCAACCGCTTCAACAACGGCATCGCGACCGCCGTCGTAGATGTCGACCGAAGTGACTCGACCTGCTTCCACGTAATCGAGGAAGCGGCCGTAGCTCATGCGGGCGACCGCTGTATTCCTGGGAGCCACTGTGGGGCCTCCAGGCTTCATGTTGTTCAGCGCCCCGCTTCCGAGAAATTGCCATGCCAGCAGCAGAGCAACGGTGATGGGAAGTCCCCAGAGAAGGATCTGCCGCCAGCGCTGATTCATGGCAATGAAGAAGATCCGCCGATCGTAAGAGTTCTTGGTTACAAACTGTGCAGTTGTTCTACCTAAAGACTGCGTAAAGCCGTAATCGGATCAAGACGAGCTGCTCGCCGTGCTGGAACGACACCGAAGAACAGCCCGATCGAGCCAGAAAGCCCAACTGTCAGAAGGACTGTCGGCACACCGATCGCGGCCGGCAGTGGGGTGAACAGAGACACCGCGGCGATCGCTCCGTAGCCGGCCGCTGTGCCGATCACTCCTCCGAGGCTTGAGAGCACCAGGGATTCAACGAGGAACTGGCGCAGAACGTCGGAACTGCGTGCCCCAAGCGCTTTGCGGAGTCCGATCTCCTCGGTTCTCTCACTCACGGAGACCAGCATGATGTTCATGATGCCGATCCCGCCGACGAGCAGCGAAACCCCTCCGATCGCTCCCAGCATCAGCGTCAGCCCGCCGGTGATGGTTCCAACGATCGTGAGTGCATCCTGCTGGGAGCGAACAGCGAAATCATCGTCACGAAGAATGCGATGTCGTTGACGCAGAAGGTTGGAGATCTGGAATTTCGCTGCACTTGTGCTGTTCTCATCTCTGGCTTCAGCGCTGATGAAACTGAGGCTGACGCCATAGGTCGGATCGCGCCCCGTCAGGCGGCTGACCATTGTGGTGAGGGGCACATAGGCGTTTTCATCCTGATTGGATCCGAAAACCGCACCCTTGGGCGCCATCACGCCGATCACGCTGAAACTCGTGTCACGGATGCGCAGGGAGCTGCCGATAGCTCCGCCTCCCGGAAACAGTTTGTCGCGCAGATCCGGGCCGATCACCACCACGGTGCGGGCTGCCTGGATGTCCTGGTCGCTGATGAAACGCCCTCGGGCCACTTCAAAACTTCTGACAGGCAGAAACTCCGGTGTGACCCCGAAGATCGCAGCGGTACTGCTCCGTGCCCCTGACTGCACCACTTCATTGGCATTGATCTGTGGTGCCACGCGCTTGACGCTGGGCACCTGTTCAGCAATGGCTTCAGCATCTTCAAGAACCAGGTTGCGCGGAAATGCAACCCCCTGGCGTCGGGTGTCATTGCTTCCAGGGACCACGAACAGAACATTCGCTCCCAGATTGCTCAACTGGCTTTCGGCCAGGTTCTGAGCGCCCCTGCCCACTCCGACGAGCGTGCTCACGGAGGCATTACCGATCACGATGCCGAGCATGGTCAGCAGACTGCGCAAGCGGTTGGCCTTCAGGGTGTTGAGGGCCATGCCGATGGTTTCGGTGATCGGCAGATTGCTCGCCATGAACGAAAGCCCCGGATCAGAGCATCGTGTCGAGTTTCACGGCCATGTTGCTGCCTGTTCCTCGATGAACGGCACCTTCCTTGATCAGCAGGGTCACGACCTCGCCCTCCAGAAGATCCCGGGTGGCGTTGGCGATGCCTGCAATCACGGGAATGCCGAGACGCTGGGCAATCACAGCTGCATGGGAGCTTTCGGCCGGCGTTTCCGTGATCACAGCCGCGGCATCTCTGATGGCATCGAGATAGTCAGCATTCGTGTCGGTGGCCACGAGAACCTCTCCGGGTTCCAGCTTGGCGCAATCGCTGGCGCTGGTTGCGATGCGAACTTTTCCACTGATTGAGCCGCTGCCGAAACCTGTGCCACGTCCAAGCACGGCGCTGACGATGCCCACCTTGATCAGGTCGGTGGATCCGCTGACACCGGCGAGTGTTCCTGCTGTCTGAACGCAAAGGTCTCCATCCTTGAGCACACCCATTTCCTGGGCCACGCCCATCGCCAGGGTGAAGGTTGCGGTTGTGCTCTGCTGCGTTTCGATCAGAAGGGGAGTCACACCCCAGACCAGCTGTAGTTTCCTGGCAACGGACACCTCCGATGTGACAGCGAGAATCGGAGTGGAGGGTCTGAATTTGCTCACGTTGTGGGCGGTTGCACCACTTTTGGTGAGTGGAAGGATCGCTGCCGCGTTCAGCTGGCGCGCAATGCTGCTGACTGCACCACTGATGGAGTTGGGAATGGTGCTCGGAAGATGTGTGTCGATCGGTCGCTGGGGATAGTCCCTCTCGATCCGGCGGGCGATCGTGGCCATCGTTTCCACGGCTTCCACCGGAAAATCCCCCACAGCGGTCTCATTGGAGAGCATCACCGCATCCGTGCCGTCCAGGATGGCGTTGGCCACATCGCTGACTTCGGCTCGCGTCGGACGCGGACTGGACGCCATTGAATCCAGCATCTGTGTGGCCGTGATGATCGGAATGCCAAGGCTGTTGGCCTTGTGAATCAGATCCTTCTGGAGCAGTGGCACCTCCTCAGCGGGCATTTCCACGCCGAGGTCACCGCGGGCCACCATCACGCCATCGCACAGCGGAAGGATGGCATCGATCTGGTCGATCGCTTCGAACTTCTCGATTTTGGCGACCACGGGGGTCGAAAAGCCGTGCTTTCTGATCAGTTCACGGATTTCCTGCATATCCGAGGGGTTGCGCACGAAACTCAGGGCGACCCAGTCCACCCCCTGCTGCAGACCGAAGGCCAGATCCTGTCGGTCCTTGGTGGTGAGGGCTCGCACCGACAACTGCACATCGGGGAAATTGACCCCCTTGTTGTTGGACAGCACGCCTCCAACAGTGACAACGCAGTGCAGGGTCTGATCGACCTCATCCACCCGGTCAACCTTCATCTCGACCCGACCGTCGTCGAGAAGAATGCGACTGCCTGCGGTGACCTCCTCGGCCAGCTTGTCGTAGGTCACCGTTGCAACGGTCTGGTTGCAGCGGACCTGTTTTGAGGTGAGAGCGAAATGATCACCCTTGCCAAGGGTGATCGGTCCTTCCTCGAACCGTCCAAGACGAATCTTCGGGCCCTGAAGATCCTGCAGAACGCCAATGTGAACACCAAGCTCGTGCGCCACCTGACGGATGGTGGCGATCCGGGTGGCGTGTTCGGAGTGATCCCCGTGGGAAAAATTCAGTCGGAAGGTTGTTGCACCTGCCTGAACCAGCTCCCGGATGCGTTCAGGACTCTCTGTGGCTGGGCCGATCGTGGCGACGATCTTGGTTCTACGTGTCAGATCGAGCTCGGCCATCCTTGGCGCCGGAAACCAGCGGAATCTACCGTCATGCCCTCAACCCGCCGATGACCCTCCGTGCTCCTGAACGACTACCAACTTGAATCACGCAGCACGGCTCGATACCCCGACGCCGGCAGCAATCTCATCTACCCGACACTCGGTCTGACGGGGGAGGCCGGCGAGGTCGCCGACAAGGTGAAGAAACTGATCCGCGATCACGATGGCGTCGTGGACAAGCGCTTCAAGGAGGATGTGGCTCTGGAGCTGGGGGACGTGCTCTGGTACGTGGCGCAGCTGGCCACAGAGCTTGGTCTCAGTCTTGAGGATGTGGCCGCAGCCAACTTGCGCAAACTGAAAAGCCGTTCAGAGCGAGGCACACTCCAGGGAGAGGGCGACCACCGCTGAGCGGTTCAGCCGTAGACGCCGAAACCACCTGCAAAAGCGAAACTTGCGGACATCAGCAGCTGCTGCATCAGGCTCAGCGCGATGAAGGCAAGAATCGCTGAAAGGTCCAGTCCGCCCAGGGGTGGAATCAGACCGCGGAAGGCGTTCAGGTATGGATCAGTGATCGAGCTCACGGTGCTGAGCAGAGGATTTCCCCAGTCGAGATTGGGGAACCAGCTCAGAAGCACCCGCACAATCAGCACCAGCGAGTAGATCTGGAGCGTCTGGGCGAGAACCTGAAGGACTGTGGACACAAGCTCGGTGGCCATGGAAACCGCGGAATTAAAGGAACTCTATGCAGCCTGGGATGGTTCGGCGCTGCCTCCCAGGTCGGGAAGCACGGAGAATGTTCTGTGGAACTTCTCAGACAACGTGATCCAGTAGGAACGACCTTCACTCTGACGCTTGCGCTCAATGAAGTTCTGGTTCACCAGTTCCTTGATGTGGTCATAGGCGCCGGAACCTCTGAGATCCACCAGATCGGACTGGAGAATTCTCTTTTTCAAGGCAACCGTCGCCAGGGTTCGCAGCGTGGCCGTGGAAAGGTTCACCGGCAGCAGGTCGCGCACCAGTTCTCCCAGACCAGGGCGTAACTGCAGGCTGTAGCGACCGTTGCCCTGGTGGATCTCCAGGGAGGTGTCTCTCTGGGCATAGCCGGCGATCAGGATCAGCATTCCCTGTTCGGTCTCCGATTCAGAGAGGCCAACCAGGGTCGACAACTCCTGGAGCGTCAGCGGCCTGCCTTTCAGATAGAGAATGGCCTCGAGACGGGCAGGAAGTGACACCAGCGACGCAACGTCCTGGACGCTGTGGGTCGGTTGTCCGTCGCTTCCCTGATCCAAGTCAGCATCCCCTGATCCGACACGCCAACGTAACGCTCATTCGAGTGAGCGCCATCAGGGACCCAGAAAGATTCGATAGGCGGGATTGGATGTCTCTTCCCAGCTCGCGTAGCCCAGGTCCTTCAGGACTGTCTGCCACGACTCGAGATCGTCGGGACTGACCAGCACACCCACCACGATCCGTCCGACATCGGCGCCGTGATTTCGGTAGTGAAAAATGCTGATGCTCCAGTTGGAATGCAGCGCATTGACAAAACGCATCAGTGCACCAGGCCGTTCCGGAAACTCAAAGCGATACAGCAGTTCCTGAATCGGCTCCCCGGATCTCTGCGGCAGACGTCCGCCCACCATGTGGCGCAGATGGACTTTGGCCAGCTCGTCATCGCTGAGATCCAGGCATTCATATCCATTGCTGCGCAGGGAGGCGAGCAGATCCGAACGGTCCTGCAGGTCAGCCACCTGAACACCCATGAAGATGTGGGCGGTTGCACCGGCGCCCATCCGGTAGCTGAATTCAGTCAGGCTTCGTTTCTGCAGAAGTTCCGACAGCTTGCGCAGGCTTCCCGGCCGCTCCGGAATCTCCACTGCGAGCATCGCCTCACGTTCCTCACCCAGCTCGGCCCGTTCGGCCACGAAGCGGAGCCGGTTGAAATTCATGTTGGCTCCGCAGGCGATCGCCACGAGCTGCTTGTCCTTCAGCTGCCGTCTTGAGACATCAGCCTTCAGGCCTGCCACAGCCAGTGCTCCCGCCGGTTCAAGAATGGACCGGGTGTCTTCGAAGACATCCTTGATCGATGCACAGATCTCGTCCGTGCTCACGGTCACGATCGAATCCACGTATCTCTGTGCCAGTCGAAAGGTGTGTTCTCCCACCTCCCGGACAGCCACTCCATCGGCGAACAACCCCACCTGCGGCAGGCGGATTCTCTCTCCGGCCTCCAGAGACAGCGTCATCGCCGCGGCGTCATGGGGTTCAACACCAATCACTTCAATGTCAGGCCAAAGGCTTTTGACGTAGGCAGCGACCCCTCCGATCAACCCCCCTCCACCGATGGCCACATAGATCGCATCCGGTCGCTGCTGACACTGGCGCAGGATTTCCATCCCCACGGTTCCCTGACCGGCGATCACATCCGGATCGTCGAAGGGATGGATGAAACACAGCCCTTCCTGTTCGCTGCGGTGTCTGGCTTCCGCATAAGCCTCGTCGTAGGTCTCTCCATGCAGAATCACTTCACCACCAAGCTGGCGGACCGCCTCAACCTTCACGGCCGGTGTGGTCATGGGCATCACGATCACAGCTCTGCAGTGGAGATGCGCCGCGCTGAGTGCAACACCCTGGGCATGGTTACCGGCACTCGAAGCGATCACTCCCCGAGAGAGTTCGTCGACTGACAGCTGAACCATGCGGTTGTAGGCACCGCGCAGCTTGAAGGAAAAGACCTGTTGAAGATCCTCCCGTTTCAGCCAAACGCTGTTGTTCAGCCTGCGACTGAGATTGGTTGCTGACTCGAGCGGGCTCTCGCGGGCGACGTCGTAAACCCTCGCGCGCAGAATCCTCTGCAGGTAATCATCCATTGTCTCAGTCTGGCAACAGAGGGCTTTCACGGGCGGCAGGCACGCCTCGTAGATTGACCAGATCTGCCGGGAGGCTCATGCACCTGAGCGATCTGTCGCATCCCAATCAGCTGCATGGTCTGTCGGTGGCAGAACTTGAGGATGTCGCTGCTCAGATCCGTCAGCGCCACCTGGAAGTGGTCTCGAACAGCGGCGGGCACCTCGGACCCGGTCTCGGCGTTGTCGAGCTCACTCTCGCTCTCTATCAAACCCTCGACCTCGACAGGGATCGAGTGGTGTGGGATGTCGGCCATCAGGCCTATCCACACAAGCTGATCACCGGTCGCTACGCCGATTTCGATTCGCTCAGGCAGAAGGGCGGAGTTGCCGGTTATCTCAAGCGCTGTGAAAGCACGTTTGATCATTTCGGCGCCGGTCATGCCAGCACGTCAATCTCCGCGGCACTGGGGATGGCCATGGCCCGCGACCGACTCGGCCAGGATCACAAATGCGTAGCAGTCATCGGTGATGGAGCACTCACCGGTGGCATGGCCCTGGAGGCCATCAATCACGCCGGTCACATGCCCAACACACCGCTGCTGGTGGTGCTGAACGACAACGACATGTCGATCTCTCCTCCGGTCGGTGCTCTCTCCAGTCATCTGAACCGGATGAGACTGAGTCCACCGATGCAGTTTCTGTCAGGGAGCGTGGAGGAAAGCATGCGCTACCTCCCGTTCATGGGAGGTGATCTTCCCGCTGAACTCAACCGTCTGAAGGGGAGCATGCGCCGCCTGGCGGTCCCCAAGGTCGGTGCGGTCTTCGAAGAGCTGGGCTTCACCTACATGGGGCCTGTCGATGGTCATGACATCGCCGAGATGATGAAAACCTTCCAGGCTGCGCACCGCGTCGGCGGCCCGGTGCTGGTGCACGTGCTCACCACCAAGGGCAAGGGCTACCCCTATGCCGAGGCCGACCAGGTGGGGTATCACGCCCAGTCGTCTTTCGACCTCAACACGGGCAAGGCCCGACCCAGCAAAACTCCCAAGCCCCCCAGCTACAGCAAGGTCTTCGGGCAAACCCTGGTCAAAATCTGCGAACAGAACCCCCGGGTTGTCGGAATCACAGCTGCCATGGCCACCGGCACAGGTCTTGACCTTCTGCAGAAGGCTCTGCCGGACCAGTACGTCGACGTCGGCATCGCTGAGCAACACGCGGTCACCCTGGCGGCAGGCATGGCTTCGGATGGCCTCCGACCCGTGGTTGCCATCTACAGCACTTTTCTGCAGAGAGCTTTCGACCAGTTGATTCACGATGTGGGGATACAGAAACTGCCGGTCACATTCGTTCTGGATCGGGCTGGTGTCGTTGGAGCAGACGGCCCAACCCATCAGGGGCAGTACGACATCAGCTACATGCGATCCATCCCCAACTTCACGGTGATGGCCCCCAAGGATGAGGCTGAACTCCAGCGCATGCTGGTCAGCGCTCTGAAGCACGATGGGCCCTGTGCCATCCGTATTCCGAGAGGTCCCGGTGAAGGCGTTCCGCTCATGGAGGAGGGATGGGAGCCACTGCCCATCGGTTGCGGCGAGGTGCTCCGCTCAGGGGATGATCTGCTGATCGTGGCCTACGGCGCCATGAATGCCAAAGCGATGGCGACGGCTGAAATTCTTTCAGGCCTTGGGATTCAGGCCAGTGTTGTGAACGCGCGGTTCCTCAGACCTCTCGACACTTCACTGATCCATCCGCTGGCCCAGCGCATCGGCCGTGTGGTCACCATGGAGGAAGGTTCGCTGGAGGGTGGATTCGGGTCCGCAGTGATTGAATCCCTCCAGGAATCGAAGCTTCAGCTGCCTGTCATGAGGCTTGGTATTCCTGATGTGCTGGTGGACCACGCCACACCACAGCAGAGTTTCGAAACACTGGGCCTGCTGCCTGATCAGATGGCCGAGAGAATCACTGAGCGTTTCAAACTGATGGCTGCTGCCCGGCAGAACTCGTCTGAACCGGGTGTTGAAATTCCATCCGTGCGGTCCTGAAACAAAAAGGGTGGTCATGCCCCCCCTTTGATCAAGTGATTCATTTGGAGCCTCCTGTCAGAGAACTCCGCGGGTTGAAAGTCCGAGAATGGCACCCATGCCGATCACATGACCGAGACTGGTGGTCGCCAGCAGAGACGCATGGCTCATGCCACCGAAGAATGAAGGGTTGGGCAACTGAGCACCCTCATTGGGGTATTTGATGGCGGCTTTGCCGATCGCGATGGCGATCACGTTGCAGACGATCATCACAAGCCCCACTTTCGGAGACCAGGTGACCGTGGCAGGAGCGATGGCCAGAAGTGGAGCGAGCATGAAGAACAGAGGCAACGATTTATCTTCCAACCTTTCGGCACTCACGCCTAACTCTTGTAAAAGTTGTTCATCGCTGTGCTTTTTGATACCCAAGCAGTCCAGCCACGATCACGGCGTTGCTGAGCGTGAGAAACGCCTCGGCTCCGCCATGCAGTGCATCGACGGCCACCAGTTCGGTCCCGAATCGCAGCTCAGCAATCACTGCTGCTGCAATCGTGATTCCCACAAACAACAGCGTGAGCTGAAAACCACGACGGCTGAGCGCGGGCAGCAGTCGACGTTTTCCCAGGTAATAAAGAAAGATCAGATAAGGGAACAGTGAGAATGCGAACAGCGGTGAAGGATCGAAATCCGGCATCAGATCTGGTCCTCCAGTCGCTCTGAATCGTCGAGCGACCACGCTGCCCAGGCCAGCAACACATTGCCGATCAAAGTGAATGCGGCCTGCAGGGTGACAAGCCAGCGCAGCTCCTCGGCGTTGTCATACAGATGCCATGTGCACGCTGCCATTGCACTCACCAGAGCCGGAAGCATTGCCCAGGCAATCCGCCGGGTGTGAACATCCCGGTCATCAGGTTTGTAGTGATGAATCAGCACGATGGCCATCAGCCATTCGCCGACGGAAGCCCAATGAATCCACCAGGTTCCCAGCGATAGCGCGTGCATGTCATTTCAATGGGAATCGTCACCGTAACTGTTGAAGACTTGGATAATGGTTCGATCATTTGTTGATGGTCGGTGAAGGCGCTTCGCAGAGTGCGGAAGGGACGTTTGCTGCTCTGTGGTTATTACGGCGAGCACAACCTCGGAGATGATGCTCTGCTTCAGGTGCTGGTTTCACAGATCCCATCCCACTGGGCCCTCGTGGTGACAGCGAGAGATCCCGAGGCTGTCCTGTCTCTGGTTCCCGGGGTGACGACGGTCAGTCGCCGTTCACTTTCAGAGACGATTCAGGCCCTTGATCGCGTTGATGTTCTGGTTCTCGGCGGCGGAAGCTTGCTTCAGGACGGAACCAGTTTCAAAAGCCTTGTTTACTATCTCGTTCTGCTCTGGGCGGCTCGTTGCAAGGGCATTCCAATTCTTCTCTGGGGGCAGGGATTGGGGCCTCTCCATCGTCGCTTCAGCCGCGTTCTGGTGAAGTTCACCCTCAAAGGCATCAGGGCTGTGTCCTGGCGTGATCCCCAGTCGATCGAGCAGGCCCAGCGCTGGAAACTCAGAATCCCAATGGTGATGGGGCCTGATCCGGTGTGGTGCCATCCTTCGCCGCTCTGGTCCGGTGGCAATCGTCTGATCCTCTGCTGGAGACCCACACCTCTCCTTGACGACAGGGGCTGGAGTTTTCTGCTTGATGCCGTTGATCGTTTCAGTTCCTCTGATTGTTCAGAGGTGATCTGGTTGGCTTTTCATGCCGATCAGGATGCATCGCTCTGGAATGAGCTGCAACGTCATGATCTGATTCCTGAGCGTTTACGGCAGCGTTCGATTCAGATGCATGCGGAATCGCTTGAACATGTTCAGTTGCTGTTCAGCAACGCTGCTCTCGTCATCGCGATGCGCCTGCATGCTTTGATCCTCGCGGCAACAGGAGGTTGTCCCACTGCGGCATTGAGTTATGACCCCAAAGTGAAGGCAGCGGCACAACTTGCGTCACTTCCATGGTCAGATCTTGAGGGTCATCTCAATGCAGATCACCTGATTCATCAATGGCAACAGACGATGCAGAGTTCATGTGATCAATCACAACTGATTCAACTGAAAAGTGCTGCAAGTTGCCATCAACATATGCTTGTTGAAGAGCTCAACAAATTATCGGCTTAGACGACATCCTGTCTCTGCACTAAAGAACATTTCATCGTCACTCGACCAGGTTAAGCGGGCACTTTCAGGAATGACCTGGTCTGGGGAAGCCATCATTCGAATCAGGCCTCGTGGTGTTTCCAGAAACAACAATTGTGAGTTTCCCAGCCATTCACGTGACTGCACCGTGCAGGACAACCCTGAATCTGAGAAGTGAATGGCTTCGGGTCTGACCGCACAGATATCACCGGCTTCATCCTTCAGACAGTTGATCTGAGGTCGACCGATGAATCGAGCAACGAAAAGACTGCAGGGATTGTGATAAAGGTTGTATGGAGTATCAATCTGTTCAATTCTGCCTTGATGGAGAACAGCAATGCGCTGTGCCATCGCCATGGCTTCATGCTGATCATGCGTCACATAGATGGTCGGTTTGCTTTGCTCCAGGATCAGACGACGCAGTTCCGGGCGAATGTCTTCCCTCAATTGCGCGTCCAGATTGCTCATCGGTTCATCAAGTAGATAAACCTCGGGCTGTCTGAGCAGGGCGCGCGCCAGGGCCACTCGTTGCCGCTGCCCCCCGGAGAGCTCAGCTGGGCGACTGTCTGCACGATCCAAGAGTTGCACCAGGCCAAGCACTTGTCTGATCTTTCCTCTTCTTTCTCGCTGCGGCACGCCACGAACTCGCAGACCCAGTTCGAGGTTTTCAATGACAGTGAGATGAGGAAGAAGCGCATAACTCTGAAAAACCATCCCCACACTGCGTTTGGCGGGTGAAAGCTCAGTGACGTCGCGATCATTGATATGTATGGTTCCTGAGCTGACAGGATCAAGTCCTGCAATCAAGCGCAGAGTTGTGCTTTTTCCGCAGCCACTCGGGCCTACGAGTGCAAGACATTCGTTGTCTGCGATTGTCATGCTCAGATGTTCAACAATCCATTGATTGCTGATCTTTTTACCAACCTCTTTGAGTTCAAGTGTCATCCCTTCACCGCTCCTGTCGTTAAGCCTGAAACAATTGGCTTCTGGAAAATCATCACCAAAAGAATCAGCGGAATCGAACCAATAACTGTAGCGGCTGCATAGGGACCATATGGAACGGAATGAATCGATGAACCAGCTATTCTTGCCATCGCAACGGGAAGAGTCAATTTATCTGAATCACTGATCCATGTGAGTGCGATTGGATATTCGTTCCAGGAAAACAGGAACACAAGAATTGCAGTACTGGCAATGGCCGGTGAAATCAGTGGAAGAAGTATCCATCGAAATCGTTGCAGAATCGTTAAACCTTCAACCCTGGCTGCGTCTTCAAGTTCAGAAGGCAGATCTGAGAATGCACTCGCGAGTAATAGAACTGCAAGAGGTTGTGAGAGAGCTGCATAGGGTATGGCAAGAGCAATCAGGCTGTTTCCAAGTTGCAGAAAACGAGCGATTTCAAGCAAAGCCAGAAAGAGGAGAACATACGGGAATAATGCACAGCCAATCAGCAGACACTTAATGACAAGTGCACTTCTTTTTCCCAGCTTGCTTAGGCAGTAACCAGCAGGGATTGCCAGCAGCAGGGTAAGAATTGTGGAAAGAACTCCTGCAAACAAACTGTTGAACAGATAGCGGGTGAAGGGAGGGTTGCTTGTCAGAACGCTTTGATAATGAGCAAGTGTCCAACGCTGGTCATGCGATGCAAAAGGCATCACAAGTGCCTGATCAGTGCAGAACGATGTATAGAGCTGCCAGGCCAACGGTCCAAGTGACCAGATCAACAAAATGACAATCACGATTCGACCTGGTTTCATTCCGCAAGAGCTCCCACAGATCTTTTCCTTGCCATTGAGATGACGAACCACGCAATGGCAATCAGCGAACTGAGAATCACAAAGCTGGCAATCATGATGGTGGCGCTGTATCCGAAATCCAGAAAACGCATTGCATTCCAGTAGGCATAGAGAGCAATGCTTTCCGTGCTGCTCGCCGGTCCTCCCCCTGTCATCACCTGAACGAGATCAAACACCCCGAACGCCTGAGCGAGGCGGAACATCAGAGCCAGACCCAGGTAGGGGAGCAGCAGTGGAATCGTGATCCGTCTCAGGCAGATCCAGGGACCTGCTCCCTCAAGTTTTGCAGCTTCGTAGAGATCGGAGGGAATGGTCTGCAGTCCGGCGAGAAGAATCAGCGCCACAAAGGGGGTTGTTTTCCAGACATCCGCATAGACCGTTGTGATCCAGGCCAGCGAGGGTTCTCCAAGAGCGTTCAGGGAATGCCCCAAACCTGATTGCACCAATCGATCGACAGGACCATAAGGAGTGTTGAAAATCCACCTCCAACCCAGAGCCATCACCGTTGTGGGCAGAGCCCAGGGGATCAGTGACGATGATCGGATCAGGGCACGCTTTCGCAACGGCTGGTTGAGTATCAGAGCAATGGCCAGACCGAGAATCACTTCAGCTGTGACCGAAACAAGAGCGAAGCGAAGCGTCTGCAGCAGATCCTGCCAGTAACGGCTGTCATGGATGAAACGCTGCCAGTTGGCTCCCTGATTCGGGATTGCAATCAGACCCGTCATCACCGAGTCTGCATGGAAGCTGAGCCACCCATAACGGATCAGCGGTAAGGCAAACACCGCGATCAGAAAAAGCAGTGAGGGAATCAGCAGCATCAGCATGGGATTCAGGGAGTTCCTCCCGCCGCATCGAGTACCTGTTCTGTGGAGCGTTCCGCTTGCTCCATCCCTGCTGTGGGGGAAGTCATTCCCGTGAGTGTGCTGCTGAGTTTTCGCTGCAGAACATCACTCACCTGGGCATAAAGAGGAGTTTCCGGTCTCGAACGCGCATAAGAGAGAGCTTCTCCGATTGATGCCAGTGATGGATGATTTTTGAGAAGCTTCTGATCCTTGAAGACGGCATTCTGAGTGGGTGTATATCCAAAATTTGTATACAGATAGCGTTGTGAATCCTCACTGGTAAGGAACTTGAATGCTTCCACTGTTGATTCGGGTCGAGCAGATCCTCTGAGCAGACTCAGCCCCCAGCTCCCCAGTGTTGCTGCTGGCTTTTCACCTGTCTGAGCCACCATTGTGGTGATTCCAACCTTGTTTTTCACTGCACTGTCGTTCTTCTGCAGTTCCGCCCACGCATACGGCCAGTTGCGCATGAAGGCCGCCTGTCCTGACTTGAAACTCTGCAGGGCTTCAGATTCATTGAAGTTGGTGACAGCCCGCGGGCTGATGCCCGCCTCGATCAGACCATCAAGCCAACGCGTTGCTGCAATACCCGGTGCCTGATCCAGTCCAATCCGACCGGTTTCCGGTGTGAGCCACTCACCGCCGAATCCCTCAATCATTTCCAGGTAGACACAGCTGAGCCCTTCGTACTGCCTTCCCTGCCAGACATAGCCATAGGGAATCCGGCCGCTGTTCTGCAGATTGCGACTGATGTTGGTCAGCTCCTCGGGAGTTCGAGGAGGCTCATCCATCAGGTCTGTGCGCCAGTAGAGAAGGCCGATGTCTGCAACCAGTGGCCAGCGCAACAGAGATCCCTGGTAGTGATTCCCTTCGCTGGCACCTGAGGCAAGAGCATTCACCTCGTCATCACTGAAATATCCGTCGAGGGGTTCGAGCCACCCAGCCTTCGCATATTTCGGGACCCAGGTCACGTCCATCAGCAGTGCATCGAAAGGGGTATCGCCCAACAAAAGACTGCTGATGGCTAAATCGGAGATTGCCTCCGTTTCCATTGGACCTCGGATGACATTCAGATGAATGCGTCCGCGATGTTCACGATTGAAGGTCTTGACCAGTTCAGCTGTTGAATCAGCAAAGGGTGCCGGCATCAGGATCGAGACCTGGTCCGCTTGTCTGGCAAGAACGGAGAGGCCGAACAAACCAGTGGCGATGAGAGTGGTGATCGCCATCACCAGCTTGATTGAACGACTCCTGATCCAGAGCATCGCGCTAGTTCTGCGCCTCCAGTGCTGCCATCTGTTCGTCGGCCCAGTCGGAAACCGTGAAGGCTTCGACAGCTGAGCTCATTTTCTCCATTCTCTGCATCTGTTCTGATTCAGGCATATCAATTGCCGCATCAATTGCTGTGTCCATCTGCTTGTGGGAATAGGGATTGGTCAGAACCGCTCCATCAAGAATCACAGAGGCGCCTGTGAACTCTGACAGCACCAGAACACCAGAGCGACCTTTTCTTGCGGCAGCATATTCCTTGGCAACAAGATTGAGGCCATCCCGCAGTGGTGTGATCCAACAGATGTCTGCCTGTGAAAACCAGGCAACCATTTCTTCGTAGGGAATTCTGCGTGTTGAAAATCGAATGGGTACCCAGTCAATCTTGCTGAAACGTCCATTGATTCGCCCGGCTGTTTCCTCGATCAGTCGCTGAGTTTCTTCATAGATGCGCATACCGGAAGCAGCAGCAACACACGCAAGCATCAGAACAACTTTTCCATGTAGATCTTTTCGTCTTTCAAGCAGCCTCTCAAAAGCCAGTAAGAGCTCCTCATTACCTTTGGTGTAATCGACTCTGCTCGCGGAGAGAATCAGTTTCCTCCCTTTTTTTGTGTCTTCATCGATGCGTTCCGATAAATGACGCACGTGTGAATCCTTTGTTAATGACTGAATCACGTCAGGGGATGTTCCCACCGGAGACGATAGAAGACGTACTTTGTGGCCCCGATAGTTCAGCCAGGGTGTTTCTGATGGCTCGGTGAGAGCGGAGCCACAGCCAAGAAATCGGAGAGGAACGGATTGTTTTCCTCCCTTCTCAACACC
>Ga0160423_10002468_pt1 | contig 15443 bp, 11 predicted proteins | sample CRUFie14St8metaG_FD_108191 | JGI IMG/M metagenome (GOLD analysis project Ga0160423, IMG submission 108191) | Marine microbial communities from the Costa Rica Dome - CRUD Field 142mm St8 metaG | ecosystem: Environmental > Aquatic > Marine > Oceanic > Photic zone | place: Costa Rica: the Eastern... | reverse complement strand
GGAGAGACGGGACGGGACGGGGAGGGGGAAGAGACGCCGCCGCCGCCCGCGATGTTCGGGTGATCGTGGAGGACCACCATGGACAGTGAAACCCGGTCTTCTTGAGGGGAGGGAGGGGCCTTGGCACGCACGCCCAGCCATCCATAGGGAGCGGACCAACCATGGGCCCCAGGGCCAGGTCCAAAACGCCTTCTGGGAGTTGGGGCCTCGGCCTCCACCGCTTGGTCCTCGTGTCATGTCTCGCGGCGCTCCATCTCGCGGTCTGGTTCCAGCGCTCCATTGTTTTACCACAACCGTACATGGACGAGAAGTTTCACGTGCCGCAAGCCCAGAGGTACTGTGAGGGAGACTTTTGGTATTGGGACGGAAAGATAACTACTTTTCCTGGGCTCTACATCGTCGCCGCGGCGCCCAACTGCATCTTAAGGGCGATCGGATGGAGTGCCAGAATCCCTTGCCTCGTTCAGGACCTCAGGCTTGCGAACGGTGTCCTCTTTGGCGCGGTGCTGTGCCCTATTGCCACCATAGAGCTGTCGCGACGGCTACACCCCTCCACGCCGCTCTGGCGGCTCTCGCTCAACGCCATCGCCCTCAACACCTTCCCGGTCCACTTCTTCGCCTGCGACTTGTACTACACCGATGCGGGCGCGTTGGGACTGGCCCTCGCCTGCGTGTGCATCTTGGCAGCACCGGCGGGGAGGGGGAGGAGAAGGTGGCTGAGCGCCGCGGCGGCTGCCGCGGCGATCGGATTCAGGCAGACGAACGCGGTGTGGGCTGGGTTCGGCCTCGGCCTGGGCGTCCTGCTCCGCTTCGGGCCAAAGGGGAGGGCAACAAAAAACAAGGGAAAGCCCACGGCTACCGCGGCGGAGGAGACCGTGGCGTGCCTCAAGCTCGTCTGGGCGCGAAGGGGGGAGGTCCTCGCGGAGTTTTGGCCCACCCTCGCCGTGCTGGCGTCCTTCGTGCTCTTCGTGCTGAGGAACGGCGGCGTGGTGGTAGGGGACCGCGATGCCCACAAGCCGAAGCTTCACTTGGCCCAGGTCTGCTACTTTGGAGCGGTGACCTTTGCGGCCAGGCTGCCGGCGGTCGCAGCATCTTGGACCTCGGGGCGGCCGCGGAGGCGGGCGGGGCGGGCGGCCCTGGCGGTCCTGACGCTCCTCTGCGCCGCCTGCGCCGCGTGGTCGTCCCTGGCCCATCCCTACCTCCTCGCGGACAACAGGCACTACACGTTTTACGTGTGGAGGAAGTGGCTTGGCAGGGGCCTCGCCAACAGGCTGACGCTCGCGCCGGTCTACGCGGCGTGCCTGCTGTGGGCCTGGACCCAGGTCAGGAGGAGCCAAGGGTTCTTGGCGTGCTTGGGGCTCTTCCTGTGCGTCGCGGCCGCGCTGTGCCCCGCGGAGCTGCTCGAGTTCAGGTACTTTGTGGTGCCCCACTTCCTGTGCGCCCTGTTGGCGGAGCCCGCGACGGGGTGGGGGGCGGCCTCGACGGCGGCGTGCAACCTTGCCGTCTGCGCCGTCCTGGAGGCCGTCTTCCTCTACAAGCCATTCGTGTGGCCTGACGGCACGACGGCCAGGTTCATGTGGTGACCCTCCTTGTCCCTCGCAAACCCGCACGCGTTTTTGTTGTTGTTTTTGTTGTTGATATAGTATAGGAATTGCGATCGATCATTAGGCGATCCATTGTTGCTCCCATTGTTGTCACCCCGGACGGAAGGCCAGACCTCAGGTCCTGCATGGCTGATTCCCAAAGATCCAAACCAACCCAAATCGCAGATATTTTCCCGAAAGCGTCATTTTCAGAATTCACTTTTCTCTTGGAATATGTGTGCTACAGGCCATCATAACCGACGACTGAGATGAAGATGAACAGAAGAAACAACTAGGGCAATCGCCGACCCCGACCCCAACCGACGGCATCGCATCGCATCAGCAGAGGGCAGGACAGGAGAGGGGAGGGGAGGGGAGGGCGGGTGGGTGGGAGATGACCTTCCGTGATACGGAGCAGGCGCCTTCATCATCATCATCACAAGGTATTGGGCTGAGGCTCCACGTGGTGACGAGGGAGGAGGACGAGGAGGTGAAAACCTTTCTTCTTGTGGTCGGGAACCGCGCGGGAGCAGCGGGAGATCAACCACGAGACCCGAGCGAAGGGGAAGAATGGTCGAAGACGAGGAGGAGCCGGGAACGCCCGTGCTTGCGGCCTGCAGAGCGAGCTCTGATCGAATCCTGGAGCAGGCCGAGCGCAACGTCGATGGCGCGTGCTCAGCAGACCGCGACATAGACAGCGGGGGCGGGGACGAGCCAACGCTCAAGGTTCGTCGTCCGGGACCCACCTTCGCGTCTCCTCGCCGCCCATCCATCTGACCTTTCCTCTTTGCTGCACACACCACATCATCACAGGACTTCTTGGATGGCCCGGCCTCGAAGCACGGCGTCGGCGGGGGCCTCGGTTTGGCCGGGCTGTGGGCTGCCGTGGCCAAGGCCTTCTCGTGCGCGCCATTCTCCGCCGGAGGTGGCAGGGAATACCCCGCCAGATCGTAGAGGAGAAGGAGAAACGCGGCACAGAACGCACCAGCACACCGCGCGTGGGACGGCCGGCGAGCGCGTGTTTGTCGGCGAGGATTATAAACAAAGACGACGATGACGATGGTGACTCTTGCATTCGCTCTCCGCTCCGGCTTCCTCCTTCATGGTACAGTTCGCCTCTCTCCTTCGTCCCCCCACCACCCTGATTTTCTTTCTTCGGAATTCCCGGAAAAGTTCTCAATCAACGGAACCAGCAGCCCCCCTCCATCTTGAGTGAATCGCCATGGCGTCGTTCGCTAGCAGAGCTTTGTTGAGCAAGGGCCTGAGCCCAATCCCGGGCGCGCAGAGGCTGGCCAGCCACGTCACGAGGAGGACGATGGCCGCGGGTGAGTACGCAGACACCAACACCACCACCGACAGACGGAAGACAGACTTGAAGCGAGGCCCTCTCCAGTCCCTTTTCTTCCTCCTCCCCCCGGAGAAACCAGGGAGAGGGAGGGGGAGTCGTGTTCGGTGGTCTGGACCGCGCAGTGTCGTCCTCGAAGCCTCAAGCCTCGGCATGTCCCGCATGGCGGCGGCTCGACACCGTGAACGTCATCGCGCCCCCCGTTGGCCTCCCTCGATCCGCATTTTTTTTTTTCTTCTGGCAAACCCTAACCTAGCATCATGTTGTTTTCTTTCTTCTATCTTGTTCACGTTTGTTTGCAGAGCCCGGCGCCCCCGCCAAGGTGAACTGCTGGGAGGCCCCCACGGACATCCCGAGCTGGAAGGAGGAGCACATCGTGATCGCGGTGTTGACCGGCTGGGCCGTCGTTATCTACGGAGCGAAAAAGGCCTTTGGCGGTGGGGGAAAGAAGGAGGAGGCCAAGTGAGCGCCAGGAAGGGGCGAAAGAATCGGCCCTCATGGAGAGGACGCGGCTTGATTGGATTGGATTGGATTCGATCCGATCCGATCGAGAAATAACTTACACGCCGTCGTCGATAGTAATGGACAAAGGGCCGGCGGGCTGGTCTGGTGAAAGCCCTGCCCCCGCCAAGAGTCCCATTTTTATACAGCAGCACCAACAGCACTGGCGGCTACCAGCACGCCGCGAGCTCCCCGAGCGCCCTGGAGACCTGGTCCCTGCCCGAAGCGAGCTCCAGCGGCGAGTCCAGGCCCTCGACGCGAAAGGTCGTGGGTTCCGTCCCCGCCGCCGTCGCCGCCGCCTTGAGGTACCTCTCCACAAGGTAAGGTCCCGCGTCTGTCGTCACCAGCTCTGGACAGGTCCTCAGATACGCGCAGACCAGAGAAGAGGCCTGGCGAAACTGCCGCCTCGAGACGAGCTCGGCCGCCATGAGCGGCGCTGCGAGGGCCTCCGCCCCCTCCGCCTCCGCCCCCGGGTGCCTCGCCGCGGCGGAGACCGCGGAGACCGCGGCGCCCACAAAGGCCGCGCTTCCGCACAGGCCACCCAGCAGGCCGACCCTGGCCGCCATGGCGAGGACCTCTGCGTCCACCGACGCGCCCGCCTCCTCCTCATCCGCTGCCGCCATCCTGCGCACCGAGGCAGCCCTCACCTCGCCCTGAGGGTGCAGCAGGGCGCACTTGTGGAGCGCTGGCGACGCGGGAGACTCCTGCACCAATCCACAGAAGACCTTCAGGGCCTCCGCCTCGTCTCTCACGCACGGGTCGTCAAGCTCGAGCATCCTCTCGACGATGGCGGTTGAGCCTGGGTTCCCGAGGGCCAGCGACCTGGACAGGAGCGCCACCCTCAGCGAAGGGGCCAGATGCGGACCCTCGCCGCCCTCTTCCTGCGAGAACTGTGGTTCCCCCTCCCATCGCGTCAGCAGCGCGCCAAGCGCAGCGAGGTGTGGGGGGCTGAGGGCGAGGGAGCAGAGGCGCGCAAAGGTTGAGGACGCGGAGGCGGCATCCTCCAGATCGTCCCTGCCGCACCTTGGCCCGCCCGGCCAGTGCATGTCGAGGACCTCGTTCGACTTGCTCACCAGCAGCAGTGCGTCAAAGCCGGCGCCGCGGACGTCATCGCTCGGCTTGGCAAACCCGTCCCACCTCGCGGCCATGGCGCTGACCGAGAGGACGTGGCCCTGCAGCCGGGGGGAGCCCCCTCCGGACTCCGCCTCCTCCCGGGACAGAGCGGCCTGCACCCGCCGCCAGGACTCTAGCCTCAGCTCCTGGACCAGCGCCCAAAAGTCAAAGCCAAGGTCAACGCCTGCGAGGCAGTCGCGGTCCATGGCCTCAAGCGACCGCGCCAGGAGCGCGAAGGGCTCAAGGCCGGCCTCGCCCTCGTCGCCCCATCGCGACTCGGCAACGGCCCGCTCGCACCCTCCGAGGAGCGCCCGCTTAAGGCCGTCGCGCGCCCCACCAGGATCGGATCCCCCGAGCGTGCCGTAGGCCGAAGCCGCAAAGGCGACGGAGCACAGGTCGACCCCAAGGCAGGAGAGGTCAGAGAGGGCCGCCCTGAGCTCGTCGATCCCGGCGGCTCTCCCGCGCTCCAGGAGGTCCCGGTGCTTGCGAGACAGCGAGGTCGAGGTTCTCGCGTCGAGACTGACCCTGGCCCGCTCGGTGACCAGGGAGGACGACAGGTGCCGGGCGAGGTCAGACTCCTGGTCGCGGCGCGAGGCCTCCGATGACGCCAGCTCGAGCGCCCCCAGCCTCGCCTCGTCGCAGAGTAAGGGGGCGGCCTGGTCGGCCGGGGCCGAGGCCGAGGCCAGGACGGCATCCGCGAATCTCGCAACCCCCCCGTCGTCCAGTTTGGGCAGCGTCCACGTCACGTGATCCAGAAAATCTGACGTGGCATCTCTGGCGGGCGGATCGCTAAGCTCCCGCTCCAGCTGGCACAGGAAGACGTCTGACGTCGAGGTGGCCGTGCCGTGCAGCTCGCACCACCGCTGTGAGAGGGCCAGAGCCTGCGCTAGGCACGCAAAACCGCACACATTGTCCCTGGTCGCGTGCCTAGACACCTCTGCCAGGAGACCAGCAGGCCCTCCTCCCAGGACCCGCTTGACGTCGACGGGCCGCTCCGTCCACATCGCGAGGGCCGCGACGTGCTCCAGGGCCTCAAGGTCGGCCGCGTCCAGCCCACGGAGCGAACCCATTCCCACCCCCGCCGCCATGCCGCCGGATCGCCCTAGGCAGGACCGCACAACCCGCAGCACGCAGAGCGTTGAGATGGCGTCCGTCTCCCGCAGGCCATCGTAGATGGGCCCGCCCAGTGCGTCCACAAGCCGCGCGAGGGACCCATTGGAGAGTGCTTCCTTGCGCTCGACGGCGGAGCAGAGCGCAAGAGTGAGCCTTGGCCCCCCCCTCCCTTGCGGGAAGGCCTCCCTGGCGCAACCGAGCAGGGCCCCACCAGCGTCCTGGCAGCAGGCCAAGCCCAGGGCAACGAGGGAGGGGAGGGCGGCGGCGGCAGAGGCGTCGTCCTGGCAGAGGCGGCAGGCCGAAGCCGCGGCCTCCTCGACGGCGGATTCCCTCTCCGCCGCGCCCCCAGCCACCAGGGCCCCCGCCCTGAGGTGATCACCCGCGCCTACCACCGCCCTGGAAACCTCAAAGCAGGCATCCAGCCGTTGACACCACTCCTCGAGGTCCGCCCCGCCGCCCTGGGCACCGAGGTAGGACCGGCACTCCGAGGGGGTCATGGCGGCCGCGTCTGGGGCCCCTGCCCTCGCGGCGGCCGCCGCCAGCGCCGCGGCGACGACCCTCTCCACCCTGGCAAGGGAGGAGGCCGCTCTGGCCGCCCGCGCCGCGGCCTCCTTTGCCTCTTCACCGCTACCCAGGCCTAACAGCCCCGACACCGCGACGGCGCCCGGCCCCTCTACCCAGAGCTTGGGCCCATCGGAGGGCGCCAGCCCCGCTCTCGCACCCGCCGGCCCGTCTATCTTTGCGGCCGCCCTCCCCAGCACCTTGACCAGGGCCTCCATCCTGCCCTCCGCGCAGTGGCACAGCGCAAAGGCGCATAGCTCCGCCACGAAGGAGGGGTCCACCTCGAAACCTTCGATGCCCGCGCCCTCGCCCTCGTCCAGTGCTCTGACCAGGCCAAAGACGAAGTTGGCCGCGGTGGCGTCGTTCTCGTCTACAAAGGCGGCGGCTTTGTCCAGGCAGTAGGCCAGGTCCCCCGCCTCGAGGGCGCATTCCGCCACCGCGAGCTCCGCCTCCGTCTCGGGCATCCCCAGGTCCCGCGCAGCGGCCACGACCCCGATGCCTCCCTGGTGGAGCCCTGGCCACGCCTCGGCGAGCACAGTGAGGGCCTGCCTCGCGTCCCTAACGTGCTTGAAGTCCCTGGGGCCAAGAGGGGCGGGCGACAGGGAGGCGAGCGCCTCGATGGCCTTGAAGCGCTTGAGCTCCTGCTCAGAGGGCCGCGGCGCCACCAGCAGGCACTGCTTGGCTTGGGCGCACTCCCTGTTGCCAAAGGAGGAGGAGGAGAAGAAGAGCTCCCTGGCTGCGGAGACGCAGACCTTGCCACAGGCGTCCTCCGATAGCCTCTGGCCGTCCCTGCCATCCAGGAACCGCTCCGCCAGCAGGAACTTCCCGCTCCTGAGCAGCACGCCGCAGAACTCGGCGAGGACCTTATCGGCGTCGGCAGAGCCGTAAACAAGATCGCAAGCTGCAGTGGCGTCACAAAAGAGCTCGTCCCAGTACCCGTCCGAGCTGTTGCCCCTGGCAGCCGCCCTCGACGCCAGGGACCGCAGCAGCGTACGCTCTGTGCCCTCCCTGTCCGATGCGTAGCCCTCCAGGGCGGAAATGTCCACTCGCAGGCCGTGCTTTGCGAGCAGGCGGGCACACTGCGTGCGCACGCACCGCCGTGTTCAAGTGTGGAGTGGATGGAGGAAGGATGAAAGAGTGGCGTCAGAGATGGGTGGTCGAGCCAACGGGGGGTGTTTTACTGGGCCTCCCCAAGCCTGGCAGGGGGTCCCGCGCTCGGGTTGCCCGCCGCCCCCGACCAAAAACATTTCCACGCGGAAATGTCCGGCCGTTACGAAAAACGCACCTGCACCCTGCCGCACAGGGCCTTGACCTCCCGCACCAGCGCCGGGTCCGCCCCGTCCCCCAGGCAGGACAGGAGCGAGGAGAGGTGCCCGAACAGCTCGGCCCAGCCCCCAACTCCCGGCTTGGACCTCAGCAGCTCCAGGGCCTTTGACGCACAGGCCTGGCCGTCCACTTTAGCGGGGGAACCACTTCGCGCGGCACAAGCAAGAAACCCGATCGCCCAGGCCGGCCTCCCCTCGAATTCCCCCTGCACCAGATCGAGGGCCACGGCCTCGGCCTCCCCACCCAGCCCGGCCAGGAAGGGCGCCGCCACCCTGTCGAAATCCCTCCTCAGGGTGTCGTCTTGGCTCTGCTCCAGCAGGCAGGCCAGCGCGTCCCGGGGGCCGAGCGACAGAAAAAGGTCGCAGTCCGCGTCGTAACGGACAAGACCGAGCTCCAGGGCATCTACGAAGCCCGAGGGGCCGTCCAGGCACACGCCAAGCCTCGCCCTCGCCGCCGCGGCGAACTTCCTCGCGTTGGAGAGGCAGCCCTCTCTGACAAAGTCCAGGACCCTCCGCAGCGCCCAGCCCTCCACCTCGACGCGGCTGGGGGGGGCGCAAGCGCTGCTGTGGGAAAAGACGTTGTCCGTCACCCAGGCCTCGAGCTCCGCGCCGCCCTCCGCCTCAAGGGCGCCCACCAGGCCTGAGGCCTCCAGGGCGGTGCCAGACTCGCACTTTGGGTCGTCTGGCCTTTCCGGGCGAGGCTCCGCCACCAGGAGGTCGAGGAGAGGGGCCCAAAGGTCCACGTCCGAGGACTCAGGGAAGGACGAGAGCACCTGGCAAAGGTGGGGCAGCGCCAGGCAGGGGTGGCGGGAGCACACGAGCTGGACGCCGTCCACGGAGCCTGTCTGGGCGAAGACGCAAGCGGCGCGCGAAGGAGACATCGATCTTGGGGCCGCGTCAGTCACTTTTCTTGTTTTCTTTTCTTTTCTTTTCCCTCACTCCCTCACCTGAACTCCGCATACGCCTCGCGGTGGTACATGCCCCCCAGGAGAGCCAGGGACGTCTCCAGGGCGTCCAGTTGCCCCAAAAGCCTCACCCTCTGCTCGAGAAGCGCACGCACCTCGACCTCTCCCATCTGACTTCCACCCGCAACCAGCATCGCGTCCACCCTCCGCAGCCCCTCACTGACCAGCTCTCTCTGGGCGCCTTCTGTCCCGCCCACCGAAGCAACGCACTGTTCCGTGCACCACGAGTCATCCTTAACCTCACGCAGCATCGACCTTACTGCCTCGGCAGTGTCAGCTTCCGCACCGAGCGAGAGCCACTCGCGCTTGCTCACGACCTCCTGGTCGAGATGGAAGGCCTCGGCAACCCGCCTGGCCTCCGCGAACCTGCTCCTGGCCAGGTGGGAGTGCAGCATCTGCTCAGGCGTCCTCCTTGCGACGCAGGACAGAACCCAACCACCACAGGAACTCTCCGCGTCCGCGCCGGTCGAGGATCTGAGCACGACCGCCTTGGACCTGGTCAGTGGCAGTATTGCTCCCACGGCGCCTCCGCCCTCAAAATGGTGCTCCAGGACCACCCGCCTGTCTTTGGTGTCCACCACCGCGAGATCGCCCCCGCCAGCGCGGGACGCCATCAACGACCCCTCCGACCACCAGGCGCACCCACCACACCCATCATCACCCCACCCGGCCGCGCCCAGGACGGCCTCGCAATCCAACGCCTCGAGGTTGACCTCGTCTTTGCCCCCACCGCCGTTCTCCTCCGCCGCGTGAGAAAACAGGCGGAGGCCCAACGGGGTCCTGATCGCGACCTTGCGGCCGAGGGGGGAGAGGGAGACCGCGTAGTCCGAGGGCTTGGGCGCTGGGTGGGCCGAACTCGAGCCCCCCCGCCCCACCAGAGCGCCCCAAGGATTCCACAGGTACCTCTGAAAACGGTTCTGCCCCAGGCCTGCGTGAGCTGTGGGCTTGGATTGGATGGTCGAAAGCGAGCCCTCGCGGTCAAGCCTCCACACCGACACGGTCTCGAGGGCTCCGCCCGCCCCTCCGACGAGGCACACCGTGCCGCCTCCGGCCGCGGAGTAGCAGCCCGCCACGACGGAGGCGTGCCATTTGGAGCACCTCACCGACCTGGTTCTTTCCCGTGAGGAGGACTCCGGACCCCCTCTTGAACCATAACAGAATACCTCGATCACGGCGTTTTCTTTGGCGGCGAGGACCTCCCTTCGATCGCCGGGCTGAATGGCGGCGATCAGGAGCGCGGGTTTGGTTCCCTCCCGCCCGAGCAAACTTGAAGAAGCGTAGCTCCTGGAGGGCACCTTCTCGACGTCCCCCGCCTCGGTGATGACAAAAACGGCCCCTTTTTCTGTCTCCGCACACAGACACAAGTGCCCCGATGTGACGCGAGCGAAAGGGTCGTTCTCGATCGGACTGATCACGAACCTCGTGGGTTTGCCAAAATCATCCAAAGAGGTGAACACCAAGAGTTCTCTGGACAAGGTATCAAAAACGTAGACAGAGTGTCCACAAGAGAGCAAAGCGCAACTCAGAGCAGTGCTCGTCGAGGTCGGGGCGGCGGCGGCCCGTGTGTCGTCGTCGTCATGGTGGTGCGACCTCACTGCCCTATCGTAGACCTCGTAGAGGCCCCCACCCTCAACAACGTCCTCCGACTCCATCGCGCTGCCGTGCTGCGCTACTTTTCCCGCCCTCACCTCGACTTGCTCACTTTCCGATCGCGATCGATTCGGGCTGCAAAACATTCATTTCGTTTCCGATCTCTTGGCTGTCACACTCAGAACCGAGACGACGGGAGGGGCGCCTGAGGACGACGGTGGGTTCCAGAAGGAGGACGAGGACGGGATGGTGATGGTTACCGTGCCCATGAGAAGCATCCGCGCACGGCAGGTGATGGTGGCCCGTGGGTCCGTGTCGTGCGCGCGCCAGGGCCGGAGGAGGCCCACCAGACCGGCGACCAGACCCCAAGCTGCGGGGGAGGGGGACGATCAGCAGCAACAACAGCAGCAGCAGGAGGATGAGGTTTTGTTGTCGAGGTTTGAGGAATGGAAGTCCCGACCCGCCGCCTCGATCGAAGCCAAGGCCTTCTCGGTGGCGGAGGGAACCACCGGAAGAACCTTGGGCGCGTCTGTCGCCCCTCTACTTACCTTAGGGGCAGGAGCCTTCGTTGCAGGTTATAAGGGCAAGCCCAGGAAGAAGGAAAATGAGGGTGGGTACGTCCTTCCCGTCAGTTTGGGAGGGTACGAGTGGGGCGAGTCGCAGTCTGTGGAGGCGGCTTCGAAAATGAATGAACCCGCAAAGCCCATCGAGATCTACGAGTTCCAGGGCTGCCCTTTCTGCCGGAAGGTCCGCGTAGCCGTCTCCGTCCTCGGCATAAACGTGCTCTTCCGCCCGTCACCGCAGGGGGGCGAGCGATTCAGGACCGAGGCCGTCGCCATGGGCGGCAAGTCGCAATTTCCGTTCATGGTCGACCCCAACCCCGCGTCGGGAGAGGTCCAGATGTACGAGAGCGAGGACATCATCCGATACCTTTTTGAGAACTACGGTCCCGGCGAGGTGCCCCGAGGGCTGCGGTGGAGGAACGGGACGCTGGCCAACGGGCTCGGCCTGATGGGCCGGATGGGGGCGGGAAGCCGCGCCAGGCCTTCCCTCCAACCCGAGAAACCCTTGGACTTGTGGGGCTACGAGCCTAGCCCTTTTGTGGTTCTGGTCAAGGAGCAGCTCTGCGAGCTGGAGCTACCTTACGTGCAGAGGACGTGCCCGAGGGGATCGCCCAAGAGGCAAGCCGTCTTCGAGAAGAAGGGGAAGTTCCAGGTGCCTTACCTGGAGGACCCAAATACAGGCGCGGAGCTCTTCGAGTCCTCCGCCATTGTGGACTACCTCAACTTCGTGTACGGGGCGTGAGGATTGGAGTGATTTCTCTGTTTAAGCCAGAAAAAATAAAAAGGTCAAATCCTAACGCGTGCCCGGGGTGTCCAAGCCCGCTTCTCGCCGCCGCCCGCCACCTCACTCCTCTCCTCCCGTCCTCCCTCATTTGTCCTTCTTTGAACCCCTGAGCTTCTGGGACAGGGAGCTCAGGAACCCTGACTTTGGCCTGTTCGCCGCGAGGGCGGAGAAGTGCCTCACCAAAACCGCGCAGTCGTCCCTCTCCTGCCTCTCCCTGAAGTTCAAGTGCACGTCCTTGGCCCTGTCTGCGCCGCCTTGGGTCGCGCACAACATCAGCAGGGTAGGGATCTGGGGGGCCAGGTCCACTTTGAGACGCGGGTGTGAAAAGGGGGCATTGAGGATGAGAAGGTGAATGACGTTAGAACTCGCTTTTCCAATTCCGCCTTGATTCTCTTCCCTCCACTCACCTCTGGGCAGCGTCTCCCACTTCATCTTCAGCAGCACCTTTTCCTTCTTGGTCACCGTCACCATCTTCTTGTCCAGGGTAACGGTCACCTGAGTCGGGATGGAGGACTTGCCGAATTTGACCAGCTGCGTGTGGTACGTGACCGTGCCCTTGGACGCCAGGTTGGTGATCTCCTTCTTGACCTCGTCGGATATTTCGATTGGGCTCCCGTTGTTTACCACGTCCGTGGCCGGCAGACCACACTCGTCCTTGTCGTTCGTTGGCGTGCACCTCACCCCCACCACCCTCCCCACGTCGTCTGGGCTCAAGACGTACTCCGGGGTGGTCTCCCCAGGAATGTCGCACATCTTTCCCGTTACCTGGTCCCTCCTCGTCCACTGGAACATGCACAGGGTGGTGCCGTTGCTGGGTCTGCCGCACGCGCGGATCAAGCTCCCCGCCGTGAGGGTCTGGTCGTTGCAGAAGATGCCAAAATCCTCGACACGGGGGGCGTCGCTCCTCCTCTTCTCCAGGTCTTCCTTGGCCTTCCTCGACCTGAAGTGCTTCTGGATCATCACGGCCTTTTCCTCCCTCACCTCTTTAATTTCCTTGAACTTCTTCCTCGTCTGCCTCGCCCTCTCGTGCCTCTGCAGGGTCTTGGCCGCCCTCTCCATCACTTCGTCCTTAAGCACGTTTGCCTCCTCCGTCCGCTTCTGCTTCACCTCCCGGTTCGCCTTCCACTTTCTCGCCCCAGCCTGGATCGTCGTGATCGCCCTTTTCTCCGTCCTTTCCGACTCCCGGTCCTGGTGCCTCCTGTAATGCTTCTGGATCACCCTGCTCGCGGCGGTCTGCACCTCAAACATCTCCTTGTACTTCTTCTGCGCAAGGTGGCCCCTGAAGCGGCTCTGGATCAGAGTCGCGCTCCTGTCCCTCCTTAGCAACTCCTCATCGTTATCTGAGAGAGGGATGGGCAACTCGCCGATGGAGCCGCCCCTCACAAGCTCGGCTGGCGACTCGTTGCCTTCCTCCTTGCGCTCATCCTCATCGTCCATGATCCTCCTCGTCAGCTTCTCGGCCTCCCGTGTGGTGAACTCCAGCTCCTTGAGCAGTTTCGTCTGCTTCTGCTGGGACTCCAAGGTCTTCTCCTTGATCGCGATCAGCTCCTTGGCAGCCTTGGTGGTTATGGACTTGTTGCGGTCTTTGCCGCTCAGCCTGAGCTCGGCCATCAACGAGTCAAATAGAGCCTTCAAGCTCTCCGTAATCTCCACCGCGTCCGAGGTCTGCGAACAAGGTGTTCAGCAGAAAGGCAGAGGACAGGGGACAGGGATTTGGTCAGACACGAGGATTCCAAGAAGAAGAAAAAAACAAAAGGGCAACCCTTCTGCCGTTCAGGGAAACTCACCTGCAGGAAAAGACCCGAGTCTTCCAAAATGGGAATGAGAGCGGAGGTGAACACGCCGTTCTGGGCCCTGGACTCGTCAAGCTGCGACTCAAGAGACTCAATTTGGTGCCTCTGCTGCTGGGACTTCTTGTTGGCGTCCTGAAGCTTCTTGGCGAGGTCAGTCTGGCCCGAGATCAGCGAGGAGCGCTCCTTTAGGGCAGCGCTCTGCCTGCCAAAGGCCGCGAGGGACCCGCTCTCCTGCATCTTGCGAATCTCTAGCAGCTGCATCTTAAGAGAGCCGATCTGCTCGTCCCTCCTCGTCAGCTCCGCTTCCAGCTGGATTGAGAAAAAAAGGCGAGCGCGAGAATCCCAAGGTCAGACCACTGCAGGGCTCGTTCTTCCTTTTTTTTTCTGGGAAGAAGAATAGGAGCAAGTCATCGTGAACTCACCTGTTCGACCTCGCCGCACCAGAACTGCTCTTTGTCGTCCAGGTACTGGGTCTTCAGCTCGAGCTCGTTCGCAGCACTCCTGTACTTCTTCTCCCAGCTGACTTTGTCCTCGATCGCCAGCGTGATCAGGGAGTCCAGGCTCCTCTCCTGAGTCTCCCTGATGTCCAGACCACCCAAGATCGTCTTCACCTGAGTCTCCTTCTCCGCGAGCTTGAGCTCAACCTCCTTCACTTTGTCCGTAAGAGTGGAGACCTTGGGACGAGCCGCGTACGGGGGGCGGGAATAACGTCAGTCCGGTGTGGAGGGGGTCCAAGGTGTCGACTTTTTTCGTTGGTCGGCTCTTATTTGTCTCGCGCGTCTCTTTCTGTGCTCACCTCCCTCGCCCGCGACAGGGCCTCCCACTCCACGGAACGCAGCCTCGCCTTCAAGGTCTGCGTTTCCTTGGACTTCCTCTCAATTTCCCTCTCCGCCACCTCGACGACCTTGCTCCAAGTCATCACCTGTTGCTTGAGGTCCGCAGGCGTGGCGGCCTGCCCGAGCGTGGGGGAGGCCCCCGGGAGCGTGGGCGCGGGGGTCACCGCGAAGCGTACGTTTTGCATCACCCCGGCCACGGGAGAACCTCCGCTCGCCATATAATCTCGTTTTCGACCTCGAGACCAAGTCTTGGTCTCAATTCCGCGCCGGCCTACTCCGCTGCTCGTTGCTCAGGGCTCGGCTCCTCGAAGCCGCGAAGCCTCCCACTGCGCGCAGACCGTTATGGGTTCCCCCCTTCCCCCCCCCTTTCCTCTCACGTAAAGTGTGATCCGCTTTCATTGCCTATATTTCATCTCAAGTGACCGTTGGGCTTGGAAAAATTCTTGGAAAATTTATAAGAATTCTCTGTCAACAAAGGATTCCTACACACCATGGGGACCCATCTTTAATAATTCTGCCAGCGTGTTCGCGAAGGGTGCCCCACCCACCCACCACCACAAGACGCGTTTACTACCCTCATGGCGAGGTTCCTGAACCCCCCTCCCCCCTCCCCTCATTCCCCCCCAAGAAACCAAGAAAAAAAGGCGAGTTTCCCTCCCCAACAGAGGGGGGTCGCGGAGATCCCAGCTGCCGAGGCGGACCGAGGAGCGCAAGAACAAGAGGAGCGCCCGCAGAAGCGAGGGGGAACCCTGAGGTGACCGACAGCGGACCGAGAGAGAGAGAGAGAGACATGAGCCGCATCCCGACGGAGGCCCTGCCGAGGGAAATTCTGGCTGTCCTCCCGCAGGAGCCGTACGATCAGTTGGACCTCGCCCACCGCATCAATGCGTACGCTTATACCCAGAAGGTGAGTGAGGAAGGCTTTCACGCACGCTACCGGTGAACCCCCATGGCGGACAAAAATACAAAATCGATTGGCAACAACCCCAACCCTTCGTCCCATTCCTATACTTGTACCTCCCCAAACCTGACACTGGTCGTGACATGGGCGCTGACCTGACCCGCTCTCCACATTCCCTCCCCCCCCCCCCCCCCCCCCCCCCTCTTTTTTTTTTTTTTTTTTTTTTTTTTTGTGTTTTTGTGGGGGGGGGGGGGGGCGCGGGGCCCCCCGGCCCCCCCACACCAAACGAAAAGGACAAAAAGAGAAAAAAAAAAAAAGAAAAGGAGAGAAAAGGGGGGGGAGGGGGGGGGGGGGGTGGGGGGGGGGGGGGGGGGGGGGGGGGAATGTGGAGAGCGGGTCAGGTCAGCGCCCATGTCACGACCAGTGTCAGGTTTGGGGAGGTACAAGTATAGGAATGGGACGAAGGGTTG
>Ga0160423_10002467_pt1 | contig 15453 bp, 23 predicted proteins | sample CRUFie14St8metaG_FD_108191 | JGI IMG/M metagenome (GOLD analysis project Ga0160423, IMG submission 108191) | Marine microbial communities from the Costa Rica Dome - CRUD Field 142mm St8 metaG | ecosystem: Environmental > Aquatic > Marine > Oceanic > Photic zone | place: Costa Rica: the Eastern... | reverse complement strand
GAATAAAATTTGCAACACCCACTGATGCAAGAAAGACTGTTGCAAAAGTAAAAAAAATATCTAAACCTTTTGCTAGAAAAATTCAAATCCTAACAGTTGGAGAACAGCGTGCCAAAGTTATGGGTAAAACAAAAGTCGCTGCAATTTTTAAGAAAGGTAAGGAGTCAATAAGAAATGCGAAGAGCAATACTACAAGCGTTAGAAGATAGATATAACGCTCAAATATCTGAAGCGGATGCTACAATAAAAATCTATTTAGAAAGCAGTGTCGGTATTGGTGAACATCCTCAACATATTGATGAGGTTGATAAACAATTACAAAAAATAGCTGACGCACAAGAAAAATTAAATGAAATACAGGCATATAAAATATAATGACTTTTGAAAAATTTGTACAACAATTAAGAAAAACTATAAATAATTCTCAGCAATCAATAGGTGATACTATGATGGCTGGTGGAGTGAAAGATATGGAAAATTATAAATATCTTTTAGGACAAGCGCATGCGCTACAATTAATAAATCAGGAAATGATGAACCTGCTAAATCCGAAGGAGGATACAAAAAATGATCAAGGAGAAAACGGAAACGTCATCAAACTCGACAGAACCGAAAATTAAACTTGCTTTAGAAGAAAAATATAAAGAAGAAGTTAAAAGTTTAGAAGAAACAAAAAGATTAGATGAAGAAAATATTGGAGATATTCAAAATGAATTACCTCAGCCATCAGGTTGGAGGCTTTTAGTTTTACCTTTTACACCAAAAGAAAAAACTAAAGGTGGTATTATATTTTCACAAGAGTCTTTAGATAAATCACGTATTGCCACAAACTGTGGATACGTAATTAAAGTAGGACCATTAGCTTATAAGGATAAAGAAAAATTTCCTACAGGCCCATGGTGTAAAGAAAAAGATTGGGTGCTATTTGCACGATATGCGGGTTCGCGTATACCAATAGAGGGCGGAGAAGTTCGTCTTCTTAACGACGATGAGGTTCTTGGAACTATTAAAGATCCAGAATCTGTGTTGCATTACATATAACATAGGAGGATGACTATGCAAGAAACAGAAGAAAACAAAAACATTCCTATGGTTGATATTGATACATCAGGTCCAGAACATGATGTTGAAATAAAAGAAGATAAACAACCAGAGGTAATAGAAGATACATCTGACGCTACGGATAAAACTTATGAAAACGAGCGTGAGACTAAACTAGAAGAAACTAGCTCCGAGCCTAAAGAAGCTAGTGACGAGGAACAAAAAAAGAAAGAAGAATTAGAGAATTATAGTAAAGACGTTCAAAGAAGAATAGCTAAGCTTACAGGTAAATGGAGAGAAGCTCAAAGACAAAGAGATGAAGCTCAAAGACAAAGAGATGAAGCCGTTAATTATGCCAAAGCTCAGCTTAAAAAATATTCTTCTTTAGAAACAGAGTCGATTAAAGATAGAACAAGTAAAATCCAATCTCTACTTGAAGCTCAAAAAGCAAGATTAGCTCAAGCAAGAGAAGCATCAGACATTAATGCTGAAGTAGAAATTCAAAAAGAGATATCTAGATTAGGTTATGAAGAAGCTAGATTAAGTGAGTTTTCTGCCAACGCTGAAAAAGAACCTGAGCAAAAACAGGAGTTTACTCAACCTGTTCAAACTCAACAAGAACCAGAACCTACACCTGATCCCAAAGCAGAAGAATGGGCATCAAGAAATAGATGGTTTGGTACAGATAAAGCCATGACTTATACAGCTTTTGATTTACATAAAACACTTGTTGAGGAAGAAGGTTATGATCCTAAATCAGACGAATATTATGTTGAAATTGATAAAAGATTAAGGGTTGAATTTCCACATAAATTTGATAATAATAATGATACTAAAAAAGGTATTACGACTAAGCCTGTGCAGACAGTAGCGTCGGCGACGCGAAGCACAAAGTCTAGTCGCCAAACTATCAGACTCACCCCTTCTGAAGTTGCTATCGCCAAAAAATTAGGAGTGTCATTAGAAGATTATGCAAAACAAAAGAAAATCATGAAGGAGGTTTAAGCATATGGAAAAAGATAAATTAAAGACCCCTCGTGCGAGTCAAACTAGAGAATCTGAAAACAGACCTCAAACTTGGACTCCACCGTCTGCACTAGATGCACCTGACGCGCCTATGGGTTATAGGCAAAGATGGCTAAGAGCCGAAGTGCTAGGTTTTGAAGATACAAAAAATATGTCTGGAAAACTTAGAGGAGGATGGGAATTAGTGAGAGCTGATGAATATCCAGGAAAACATTACGACTCTTATGCTGAAGGAAAATACGCAGGTGTTATAGGCGGAGGCGGCCTTGTGTTGGCAAGGATACCAGAAGAGCTCGCAAAGTCTCGAGAGGATTACTATAAAAAGTTAACTCAAGAGAGAGATGAAGCAATAGCAAACGACCCTCTTAAGGACCAGCATAGTAGTATGCCCATCAACGCTGATAGGCAAAGCCGCGTAACTTTTGGTGGCCCTAAAAATTAATTTTTTAGCGATACCGAGTACGTAATATAAACTTTAAAAGGAGAACAATATGGCTATATCAAGAGCCCAGTTAACAAAACAACTGGAACCAGGCTTAAATGCCTTATTTGGTTTGGAGTATCAAAGATACGAAAACCAACACGCTGAGATATTCGAGCAAGAGTCATCTGACAGAGCTTTCGAAGAGGAAGTAATGTTATCAGGATTTGCACAGGCTTCAACAAAAGGTGAAGGTTCTGCAATTCAATATGACACTGCAAACGAAACATTTACAGCAAGATATACGCACGAGACTATTGCTCTAGCATTCGCGATCACTGAAGAAGCGATCGAGGATAACTTGTATGACAGACTTGCGTCTAGATATACAAAAGCTTTAGCAAGATCTATGGCGAATACTAAACAAGTAAAAGCAGCAAATGTATTAAACAATGCGTTTGATAATAGTTTTGCTGGCGGTGACGGAAAAGCGCTTTTAGCGACTGACCACCCAACTATTGCAGGTTCGTTCAGAAATGAACTATCAACTGCAGCTGACTTAAACGAAACATCATTAGAGCAATCATTAATTGATATTAATGCATTCACTGATGAAAGAGGTTTAAAAATTGCAGCTAGAGGAGTAAAAATGATTATTCCTTCTGAGTTACAATTCACAGCTGAGAGATTAATGAAATCTGCTCAAAGAGTTGGAACTGCTGACAACGACATTAATGCTATCAACAACATGGGAATGATTCCACAAGGTTATACTGTGAATAATTTCTTAACTGATACAGATGCGTTTTTCATCAAAACTGATGTGCCTAATGGAATGAAATATTTTGTTAGAGCGCCAATTAAAACAGCAATGGAAGGTGACTTCGATACTGGTAATGTTAGATACAAAGCAAGAGAGAGATACTCTTTTGGTTTTTCTGATCCTAGAGGTATGTTTGGTTCACCTGGAACTGCGTAATAAGTTATAGGAGGATAAATATGGCTTTTTCAACAACTGGTTTCGGACTTAAACCAATAAACAAAATAGGTTCAAACTATAACACAGCAGCTGTAACTGAGTACAAAGCTTTCACCAGAGAAGGACTCGGTAATCAGAACTTTGCTTTACAAATGCCTATAATGATTCACAGAAACAGTGGAGCAGCGCCAAGCATAATTCCACAACAGAGTGTGAATTTTCACATTGATGGTGCTTTCATGGGAGCGCAATTTGAAGACAAAAATACTTCAAAACCTGTGTTTACTGATCACTATAGCATAAGCGATGTGTCTGATGCTTCTAAAGGAGGCAGAGGAAACTTTACTGGAATGATGTCTCAGTTTATCACTGATGATCCTTATCAGCTTTATCTTATTAAAATTGATGAGAATATGACAGTTAGTGCTATGAATGGTAACTATAAAACAAACGTTCAAGCTGGCTTAACATCTTCAATTAGTTCAGATGGTAAGAGATCAATTGTTAAACTTGATACTTCAACAAGAGATGCTAATAGTAGTTTTCCACTACAAATGGTAAATATTGGTTCAGCTCCGGATGATGTTCAAACATCAGCTACTTACGGTGGAAATGCTGCACCTAGCGGACTAAGTGGATTCTTGAATGCAGGAAGTAACGTTATCGTTAGATTGAATTCACATAAATATGCGGGACCTTCTTACGGAGGTTAATATTTAACAACGTTTTTATTGAAAGGCCCCATTGATTGGGGCCTTTCTTTTTGGTAGAAAGAAAAAATGAAATACATCATAAAGATATACACTCAAGAAATACAGACCAGCATTAATGTAGAAACTAAAAAACCTTTAAATACTATAGAAGATGTACATAAGATTATCATTGACTATATGGGAGAAAATAGTATAGAATGGGAGCCAAATTCGTTACAATTTAATGGCACTGCCACAGGTAGCGAATTTTATATAACCTATGAGGAGGTTAATGATGGCTATAAGCAAGATGGCATTGTTCGCGAGAAAAATCCAACTTGAATCTACATGGAATCAGTTGTTTCTCAAGAACCAAGGAGTAGTAACTCCTGATATGTCTATTTTAGGAGATCAGATCAAAAGAACGATCAGAGAAATCCTATTAGCACAAGAAGCTAAGCCTACTAATCCAAGAGATGGTGAAAATCACCTTTTCGCTGGATAATTAGGTTTTTAAAAATATTCTCTACAAAAGTGGTCAACACTTATAAGTATTTATTGCTTTTTTTAAAAATTAGTTATATTTTAATTACACTATACATTTATATTAGAACGTAGACGAGTATAGTCGACGGCCTAGAGACTACGTTCGGAAACTAGGAGGATTAAATTATGGCAAATACAACATTTTCAGGACCGGTACGATCACAAAACGGTTTTGAGAAAATATCAAAAAGTGGCACTACTGGTTTAGTGTCCGACGTTACACAGGACTATGGTGTAAAAGACGCAAGAAGACAATATTTATGCGAAAATTTTCAACGTAGACCTCAATTAAATGCATCAATAGGTGTTGCAGCAAATTTAGATTTCGAAATTGTTGGAACTAATGCAGCAGATGCAGGTGTTACTTTTCCAGCTACTACATCTGGTGTTAACATTGCAACAGCTGGAGCAGATCAAGATCAGATTGTTATTGCTCCACATCTTGATACTAACCAAACAGCTTGGACTGGTACTAAATGGGGTACTGAAAACCAAACTCAATGGGAATGTTCAATTTTATTACCAGCTCTTGACAATCAAAAAGTTTGGACAGGTTTAAAATTAACTAATGATCAATTGATTGCAACAGATGCGGATCAAGTGTTTTTTAAATATCAATCAGATGGTACTAACTCAGAACAATTTAATGATTTTACTAAATGGCACTTCATTCATAGTATAGGTGGAACTGATTTTATTAGTCAATTACCTATTACTGTTGTTACTAACAAACCGTATCATTTTAAAATAATTATAGATAAAAATAGACAAGCAACTATTTTTGTAGATGGTATTCAGTACAATGTAACTACTACATCAGGTGGTAGGGGAACTGCAGTTACTTCTGTAGCACCTGGACAAGTCCCTGTAAAAACAGGAGCGTTAACTAATGATGTAGACTTTATTCCTTATATTGGAATTGAAGCAGGCGCTGCAGCAGCAGAGTCTTTGACTGTTCAATACCAAAACATGAATAGAGAACATTTTGAAAATATAATTATATAATAATTATTAATAATAAACTCGGGGCGCCTGGTAATGCAGGCGTCCTTTAAAAGGAGAACAAATGGCAGACACAGTTTTAAACACAACCGTATTTGACGGTACAAAAAAATTAATAACTCATTACAATGTAGTTGGTGATGGAACAGGTAATACAACAAAAATAGTTGATGTTTCTGCACTAGAAAAAAGTGCATCCAGTACTGGAAACGGAAAAACTTGTACAAGAGTTAAATTAATCAAAGTAGATTTTAACGTTTCAGTTACAGCTCCAGCTGATGGAATTAGATTAGCATGGGATGCTACAACTGATGTTGTATTTCAAACACTAGCAGGCGAAATGTCCTTTGACTATTCAGCTTTTGGTGGGCTAAGAAATACTAATGCAGCAGGAGTTACAGGAGACGTTAATTTAACATTGCCCCCTCACACATCAGGAGATACCGCTACTGTTGTATGCACGTGGCTAAAACAATACGACTAGGAGTATTAAATGGCAATAGCCACAACTAGTAAATTTGAATCAACTTTCTCTATTGATGAAGTTATAGAAGAATCATACGAAAGACTTGGATTACAAGTTAACTCTGGTTATGATTTAAAATCCGCAAGACGTTCTTTAAACATAATGTTTCAAGAATGGGCTAATCGTGGTCTTCATTATTGGGAAGTTGCAAATAATTCTTTAACGTTAGTTGATGGTCAATCTGAATATACAATGTTTAGAGATCCTTCAGATGGAACATCTGATGCTACAGCAGTTTATGGAGTAGATGATGTTTTAGAAGCTGTTTATAGAAACCCACAAAATGTTGATTTTCCTCTTACAAAAATAAACAGATCAGCGTATCAAGCCTTGTCTAATAAAACAGAAAAAGGTTTGCCTACTCAATATTGGGTTCAAAGATTTATAGATAAGGTTACAATTACTTTATATCTAACTCCTGGTTCAAATGAAGCAGGTAATACTATTAACTATTATTATGTTAAAAGAATTAAAGACGCTGGTGATTATACAAATGTAGCAGATGTACCTTATCGTTTTGTTCCTTGTATGACAGCAGGGTTAGCTTATTATCTTGCAATTAAAAAAGCACCTGCAAGAATTCAAGAATTAAAACTTCTTTATGAAGATGAACTTCAAAGAGCGCTAAGAGAAGACGGCTCTTCTAGCAGCTCGTTTATAAGTCCGAGAACGTATAATCCAAGTGTCTAATTTATCTTCAGGAAAATATGCAAAATTTATTTCTGATCGTTCAGGATTAGAATTTCCATATTCTGAAATGGTTATAGAATGGAATGGTGCAAGAGTTCATATTTCAGAATACGAAAAGAAACATCCACAATTAGAACCAAGACCTACAGTAGCTGATCCACAAGGATTAAGAAATGCAAGACCTGCAAGAACAGAGCCAAAAGTAGCTGCTTTATTAACTAGTAATCCTTTTTCTTTTGAAAGTGGTTCTACTACTATGACAGTTTCTATGGCTATCAATAGTCCAAGAGCTGTAAATGATGTGGTTGTTTTTAGAAACGTTTCTCCAATTACAGGAGTTTCTACTTTTAATAATTTGTCTTTTATAGTAACTTCAGTTACAACTACTAATTTAACAGTTAATTTAAGTTCTGCTGCAACAGAAACAACAAGAGGAGGTGGAGCTATTGCATCAATAGGTCCAGTTACATTAACACCATGACATATAATGAATTAGTAACAAAAATTAGAGATTATACAGAAGTAGATGCAAATGTCTTAACATCTACTATTGTTAATGGCTTTATTAAAGACGCTGAATTTAGATTATTAAGAGATGTGGATTCAGATAATAATAGACGTTATGATACTGCTAACTTAACAACTGGACAAAGATTTATAGACGTGCCTCCAAATACTTTAATTATTAGATCCGTTCAAGTTTCGGATGGCATAAATTTTGATGCAGGTAGAACAAGAAATTTTTTAGAAAAAAGAGATACTAGTTTTATTTCAGAATTCAATTCTGCAGGAGACACAGGGGAACCTAAATACTACGCAAATTGGGATGAAAATACAATTGCTTTAGCGCCTATTCCTGACAATACTTATGCAATTCAAGTAAATTACATCTTGAAACCAACAGGTTTATCGAGTACTAATACAAATACATACTTAAGTGACGAATTTCCTAATGGTCTTTTGTATGCTTGTCTTGTTGAGGCATATGGATTTTTAAAAGGTCCTGCAGATATGCTTCAATTTTATGAACAAAAATACACACAATCAGTTCAAGGTTTCTTAGCTGAGCAAGTGGGTAGAAGAAGAAGAGATGAGTATCAAGATGGAGTTCCAAGATTAAGTAAACAATAGGAGAAAAATTATGGCAATAACACAAGCTTTAGCAGATTCTTTTAAAAAAAGTCTTCTTGATGGAGACATGGATTTTAGATCAGGAAGTGGAGATACTTTTAAATTAGCTTTATACACATCTGATGCAACTTTAAATGCATCAACTACTGCTTATTCAACAACCGATGAAATCCCAGCTAGCGGACAATACTCTGCAGGTGGAGGAAATTTAGTTAATGCAGGAACATCTGTTGCTACGAGTACAGCAATTGTAGACTTTCAAGATCTATCATTTACCGGAGTAACTATTAATACAAGAGGTGCATTAATTTATAATTCATCTTCATCAGTTACATCAAACGCTGCAGTTGCAGTTTTAGATTTTGGTTCGGATAAATCAGTAACAGCTGGTACATTTACAATTCAGTTTCCTGCTTTTACAACATCCGCTGCAATTATAAGAATTACTTAATTTTAATTTTTAAAATTTTTTAAATGACTAACGTATACGCAGGTGTAAATTCTCTCGTTCTAACTGAGCAATTAAACATTCCTGCATATGAATCATCAGTTAAAAAATTTGGAACGCATTCATATTCACCAGCTGCAACTAGTTCTAAACAAGGTTCTCTTCAAAGACAAGCTTTTAGATACAATCGATCTGATGCTAGCACTTTAGCTTATAGAACTACAGGTACTTTTGCAAATCCTCTTGGACCTCAGTACGCAGTTGATTGTTGGTTTTATTTAAATTCTTCTAACGGAGGAGGTAACACTTCTAATAAAGGAGCAATATGGTCTATTTTATCAGAAGCAGATTCAAACGGGTCTGGTCGATATATAAGACTTAGAGTTACATCTGATTCAACATTAGACATAGAATTGATGAGAGGTCTTACTACAGTAGAAACAATTCAATCTATTCATTCAGGTGGTCTTGGAGAAACAAATTTTTTAGGTGCATGGTGGTGGATAGCTTTTCAAAGAGATGGTACTACGTTTAATGCATGGATGGGCAAATCTGGAACTGCTACACAAGTTGTAAACAATTATAGTGGATCTAATTTTACATATACCCGAAAAACTAATGATTGGTACAGAATTGGAGGAGATGGTGTAGGTAGTAGTAATTTTGGTTTTTCTCCTCCAGATGGTTACATTGACGAATTTGCAGTAAGATATGGGACACCTTTTTCAGGTACAGTCTCTTGTCCAACAGGAGAATATACTGGTGAAGAAGAGGGAATGTTAGATCTTTTTCATTTTAACAATACAGCGGATAATAGTTCTGGCGCTGTTAATTTTGGTGATGGACCTACTGATGGAGATTTTACTCTTTTTTTACAAACTTTTGATCCAACTTCTACGGCATCTGGTTTTCTTGGGGTACCTCCTGCACTTAAAGTAGGCACTGTTACAACAACAGAAGAGGACAACGTAAACTATCCAATTAATCCAGGAACAAATGTAATGACTTCTTTTTTAGGGAACGCTGCAATTGTACAAGATATTGCTATTAGTGTAAGTGGTTTTAGTACAACTACATCACTAGCAAGTGTAGGAGCCGGTTTAGGTCTTTTAGTTCCGGTAACAGGTCTTTCTGCGACTGCTAGTTTAGGAGATATAAAAATACCTCTTGTATGGTCAGAAATTCCAACAGGGACTACTACAACTTGGACAGAAATAGATACCGGAGATACGACTTAATTGACAAAATAATGCATAAAGGATAAAACAAGATATGGCATCAACATTTTCAACAAGTCTAAAATTAGAGCTTATGGCAACCGGCGAAAACGCTGGTACATGGGGAACTAAGACAAATACGAATTTAAGTTTAGTAGAACAAGCAATTGGTGGTTATCAAGAAATAGATGTTGCATCTTCTGATGTAGCGTTAACTATGTCAAATGCATCAATTTCAAATGCTAGAAATATGGTTCTTAAATTTACAGGAACTTTAGCAGGTACACGAGTTGTTACATTACCAGATGATATAGAAAAAGTTTTTATAGTTGTGGATGGCACAACACACTCAGGCAATACCTTAACTTTTAAAACAGTTTCAGGTACAGGGGTGACATTAACACAAGGGAAAACAGATATTGTTTTTTCTGATGGCACCAATATTGTAGGTGTAACTGGAGCAAACTTATCAGGTGTTACATTAGATCAAGTTCTAGAAAATGGAGATACTTCAGATGGAACTATAAATGTTAGTACAATAAATGTATCTGGCACCATGACTGCAAATCAAGTAGATGATTCTAAGGGTGAAATAAGATTAGTTCCCATCAATACAAAATCTTCAAACTATACACTTCAAGCAAGTGACCATGGTAAAATAATTAAAATTTCAGCAGGAGACATAACTGTTCCTTCAGGAGTCTTTACTCCAGGCCAAACAGTTACAATCTATGCAGATGGTGCAAAGATAGATATAAATAGATCTGGTGTTACTATGTTTTGGGCTCAAACAGGAGCTAACGCTAATAGAGATTTACAATCTAGAGGTGTTGCAACTATTGTCTGTGTTGCATCTAATACATTTGTGATAACAGGTGGTTTACTATCATAGGAGTGTAACTTGACACATTATTCACTTCTAATGGGTTCAACAAGTGGTGCAAAAGCAGCCTCTGGATATACAACAAAAGGTGCAGGTCAATCTTTTACTATAACTGTTCCTACAGGATACAACGCTCTTCATATTCAATATGCTGTTGGTGGAGGAGGCGGTGGTACTGGTGGTATTTCATATGATAAAGCAGGTGGTGAATCTTCTGGAAGATCAGGAGGATCAGGAGCTTATTTATCTGATGTAATTTTTTCAGTCAGTGAAGGAGCTTCTTACGCTGCAAATACCGGATCTGGAGGAGCGGGAGGAAATCAAACAGGTAATTTCGGTCATCCTAAAATTGCTAGTTCAGGCACTAGATCAAGAGTAAATGGTTTATTTCAACTTAATCCAGGCGGTGGTGCAAGTTTGACTGGAGGAGGTGTACAAGGACCTTTAGCTACAGGAGGATCAAACGGAAGTGCTGGAAGTCTTAGTATTACAGGAACAAGAATTTCAAGCGGATCTTTTTTTAATTCTTCTAATTCTTTAATTACTATAGGTAATGTTAGTGAACTAAGAGGTGGACCAAGAGGTACGTTTAATTCATCAGGTAATGGATCTGCAGGTGGTTGGAATGGAAACTGTGATAGAGATAATTGTAGAATTGGTGGAAGAGCAGGAGCTACTTCTTATGGAGGATCAGTTGCCGGAGGAAGTGCTAGTAGCGCGTCTGGAAGTGGTACTAATGGTGGCGTAGGAACACGAGGGTCTGGTGGGGGCGGAGGAGCTGCCCAAGTTTCAGGTGGTGGAAGCACTTTGGGAGGTGGTGGAGGCCAAGGAGAAATGAGATACAGATTCTTAAATGTATTTTAAACCAAAAAAGATTGTATTTAATTCAATTTTAAAAAAAGTCCCTTTTAATATTATTAAACCTCATCAGGAAAATCTAAATAAAGATTTAATAATTACATTAAAAAAAGAAATAAAAGAAAAAGGATTACTATGTCCTTTAGTGATAAATACTAATAATAAACTAATTGATGGTCACCATAGATATGAAGCTATCAAAGATAAATGCACAGAAATAGATGTTTATATTGTGAATAGTAAATATATGGAAAAATATTTATCTACACTAAACAATTATATAGAGTTTGATATACTTGAAAAATTAAAAGACTATTGATATATTAGTAATAGAAATTATGAAAGTTCAGTTTAACAAATTTTTTGGAGACAATGTTTATTTATCTAAATTAGATAATTTTGAAAAAATAAATGATAAAATTATACCTATTATAGAAAAAGATATTACACCTACCAATTCTCAATATGCCAGAACCACAGATGTAAAACCAAAAGAATTACAAGAAATAGATGATAATTTACATTTAAATAAAAAATTTAAGACTTTATATAATGAAGTTCAAAAACATATATTTGAATATCTTAAAATACAAAAATACAATCTTGAAGTTTTTGATATTTACATATTAAAATCTTGGGCAACTTTATCCGCTAAAGAACAATACATTCATATGCATAAACACATGGCTTCACATATTAGTTTTGTTTATTACCCAAGAGCGAACGATCAAGGTAATTTAAAATTCATTTCTAATTTGGGATATGATACTCATATGTATATACCTTCTAGAGAAGAATATTTTACAGAATTTGATAATGTAAATTATTCTAATATAACAGTTCCTGCAGAGACAGGAAATATTGTTATATTTCCTAGCAAGTTGTTTCACGAGACTGAAATAAATACAACCGATCAACCTAGAATATCTATATCAGGTGATGTTTTGATCACTATGAAACCAGGTATAAAATCAGAACATTGTTTTCCTTCTCCTAATACTTGGTTGAAAATATAATAATTTCTTTATATAAAGAAGTTATGGCTTTAAGAAATACAATTATTCGTCCTGGCATTAACAAAACTGATACACCTTCTGGAGCAGAAGGACAGTGGATTGATGCTGATAATGTTAGATTTAGATATAGTCAACCTGAAAAGATAGGTGGTTGGCAAGCAATAGGTCAAGAAACTTTTTCAGGGCCTGCTAGAGATCAACATACATGGTCTGCATTGGATGGAAAAAAATATGCAGCATTAGGAACATCACAGATTTTAGCAATTTATTATGAAGATAAATTTTATGATATAACACCTTTGGATACTGCAATTACTATTGCAAGTAATGCTTTTACTACAGTTAACGGCTCATCTATTGTAACTGTAACAACTTCTTCTTCACATAACTTAGCAGTTGGTCGTTATATTAAATTTAGCGCAGCTGGAAGTTTACCTGGAGGATATGTTGAGTCAGATTTTACGACAGATGTTTTTGAAGTTTTAACAGTTCCAAGCGCTACAACTTTTACAATTGATTTAGAAAAAAATGCAAATGCTTCTGCTACAAGTGGAACAGCAACAATTACACCTTATGTAAGTGTTGGCCCTACCTTTCAAACTTATGGTTATGGTTGGGGAACTGAATCATGGGGAGGAGAAGATGATGGTGCAACTTCTACAACTTTAAATGGTGAGATAACTGACACAGCAACTACAATTACTTTAACAGACGCGAGTGCTTTTCCAACTTCAGGATCAATTTTGATAAGAGGAACTTCTAATACTTTAAATGGAGCAATTACAAATACTGCAACCTCATTAACCTTAACAGATGCTAGCACTTTTCCATCTCAAGGTATTATATTTATTGGTGATGAAAAAATTACTTATAGTGGTAAATCATCAAATGATTTAACAGGTTTAACAAGAGGTGCAAATAATACACCTGCAACTGCTCATGATGATTTAGCAACTGTAACAACTAGAGGAGAAATAATTACTTATAGTGGTAAATCATCAAATGATTTAACAGGTTGTGTTCGTGGTCAAGAAAGCACTGAAGCTGTTGATCATGCAACTGGAAGCACAGTTATAAACGATGATGAGTTTAATGCATGGGGAGAAGAAACAGATGAAACAAATGTTGTACTAGAACCAGGAAGTTGGTCTTTAGATAATTTTGGAGAAATATTGGTTGCAACAATAAAAGATGGTAGAACTTTTTCATGGAATCCTGGAGTTTCAAATCCTTTAGAAACAAGAGCTGTTGTTGTATCAGGAGCACCCACGGCTTCTCGTTTAACAGTTGTTTCTGATAGAGATAGACATTTATTTCATCTTGGAACAGAACAAGATATTGGAGATCCTAATACACAAGATCCAATGTTTATAAGATTTTCTGATCAAGAAGCTTTAACTACATATGAACCAACATCGACAAACACTGCAGGAACATTTAGATTAGATGCTGGTAACAGAATTGTATCAGCTGTTTCTGGTAAAGATTATGTTTTAGTTTTAACAGATACGGCAGCTTATGTTATGCAATTCGTAGGTCCACCATTTACTTTTTCTATTAGACAAGTAGGTACAAACTGTGGATGTATTGGTCAACACGCTGTAGCGTTTGCTAATGGTAATGTATACTGGATGGGTTTATCTGGTGGTTTTTTTGTTTATGATGGTACTGTAAAAATATTACCATCACTTGTTGAAGATTTTGTATTTACAACAAAAGGAAATAATCCAGGAGTAAATTATAATTCTGCTGAAACAATTTATGCAGAACATAATTCTTTATATAATGAAATTGTTTGGTTTTATCCAACAGGAACACCTTTAAATAATCCTGCTGTTCAGAATAATAGAGGTTTAATTTATAATTATGTAGAAAATGTTTGGTCTATAAATACTTTAAGTAGAACAACTTATGCTGATTCTGGTACATACAGTTTACCTTATGCAACTTCTTATGATGTTACAGCTACTCCACAATTTCCAGTTATAAAAGGAGTTACAAATAAATTTGGTGCTTCTACTTATTTTGCTCACGAAACTGGAGTTAATGAAGTTTTATTAAACGCAAATTCTATTCCAATTGAAGCTTTTATTCAGTCAGGAGATTTTGATTTGACTCAAGGTGGAGATGGAGAATTCATGCTACACATCAGAAGATTTTTACCTGATTTCAAAAACCTTGTGGGAAGTGCAGATGTAATTTTAAATACTAAAGATTATTCAAAAGGAGGAAATACTACTACGTCTTCTTTTACAGTTCAGCCTACTACAAATAAAGTAGATACAAGAGTTAGAGGAAGATTTGCAAATATAAAAGTAGAAAATAATGCATTGGATGACAACTGGAGATATGGTACATTCCGTGTTGATATACAACCAGATGGTAGAAAATAATGGCAAAAGTTACAGTTTACATACCAGAACCCTCTGAAGAATATAATGTATCAAACCAACGTCAACAATTGGAAGCATTAGATACTATGAAGAATCAACTTAATACAACTTTTACAGAGGATATAAAACAAGAACAAGAAAGATTTAATTTTTATCTAAATGGCTAATACTTATAAAAACGCTCCGTTTAATTTATCTTCATCAGCTGCATTTGATGTTTATACATGTCCATCAAATGCAACGGCTATAATACAAAATATACAGGCTTTCAACAAAGACTCAAGTGCAGTAGTTTGTTTTGCAAGAATAAAAGATGCCTCTGATAGTTTACAGGTTTATCCAATCGCTGCTAAATCAATTGGTGCAGAATTATCTGCTAAATTAAATGATGGTATTATTATTTTAGAAGCAAGCGATGTATTAGAATTACAAACAAATTCAGCCATAAATAAAGTTGAGGGGTTAGTTAACATACTTGAAATTACTAGAGATTAATGTTATTACAACGGCAGAATGGATAAATTAGAAAAAATAGAATGTAAGACAATCGAAACCTGGAGAAACAAAAAAACAGGACAGACTTT
>Ga0160423_10002466_pt1 | contig 15455 bp, 7 predicted proteins | sample CRUFie14St8metaG_FD_108191 | JGI IMG/M metagenome (GOLD analysis project Ga0160423, IMG submission 108191) | Marine microbial communities from the Costa Rica Dome - CRUD Field 142mm St8 metaG | ecosystem: Environmental > Aquatic > Marine > Oceanic > Photic zone | place: Costa Rica: the Eastern... | reverse complement strand
CGCCGCCTGTTATAGCTGTATTAGCTTCGTTTAACAATTGTTGCTGAACAGCTTGATCTTGTAAAGCAAGTGAAGTTAAAGTTTCTTGTCTTCTTTGTTCTTTAGCGTTTACCGCAGCATCAATTTTTAATTGAGCGCCAGCAGCTAATCTTTGGTTAGCAGCTTCTTGTTTAGCAGTTAGAGCTTGAGCAGCTTGTGCTTGTTTAGCGCCTTGCCTAGCTATAGCTGTGGCTAGTGAAGCAGCGCCTGCGCCTGTAGCGCCTTGTGAAATTTTAGCTAATATGTTAGCTTGATTTTGAGCTTGTTGTTGGTTTGCTAGTGCTTGAGCCTCTGTAGATGCTGTGAGATCTTCGTAAGGATTTTGTATTCTAAAATCAAAGTTTTCGTAAGATCGCATCCTATTTTCTGCTAATGTTTCAGCATCTTCTAAAGCGCCTTTAGCAGCAGCACGCTGTTGAAAACCTTGAAATATTTGTACACCTGCTTTAATGCCTTGAGCTAAAGCTAAAGCTGCAGCTGGACCTAATTTCATTGGTGATTTTTTGTTTTCTGCCATTATAATTTAATTATATCTATTAATAATTACACTTATTTGCTACTTTCTACAACACCGGCTGACAGTGAAAACATTTCAGCAAACTCTGTAGAATTATTCCTTATTTTTGTTTCTGCGAAGTACCCTACTAGCGACGATAAGTTTATAGCATTGTCTTGACTAAAAAATATATAATCGTTAGTTGTTGGTAGATCATATAAATTGCTTGTTTGTATTGTCATTGTATATGCGTCAAAACTAGTTGTAGTATCAGCTCCACCTGTAAAAGCTGAAGGAAAAGATGATGTTATACTATCCATATTACCAATAAAATCAGATACTGGTAGATTACCGCTTTCTCCAGCTATAGCCTGTGTCATTGTTACTGTATCGTTAGTAGCACTTGTTGTAGATAAAGCACAAGTTATAGCACTACCCGCAGCAAACTCAATAGCACTTTTAAAATTAGCAGCTCTTCCAGCGGCGGTAGCGGATTCTGCCATAGCAATGACAGGTGCAGCATAGTTGTCAAAACCTATTACTAATCCAGCTTGAACTATTTGATTTTGAGTAAAACCACTTCCTGGCTGATATGTAATACTAAAAGCTTTTGGTCCATTAGTAGCGCCTATTTCTGGAAAATCTGCCATGTTAGGATAACTATTACTAGACACTGTACTATTAGCACTAAAACTAACTATAATATTACCTGAAGTAAAAGCTTCGTCGCTAAAAACAGCTATATGAGTAGCTTTAACAGCTGGAACACTAGAAGAGTTTTGAGAACCAAAACCTGTTATAGTACCCATATTGACTATTTGATCAAGACTTGATGATGTATTAAATCCTCCACTTGAAGTAAAATCAGAGTTAGATATATAGTAAGCACTGTCACCGACTTGCGCGCCGGTAGACTGTGGATCAAAACTAAAAAATAATGTTGTTATAGGCATAATATTAATTTTTAAAGTACTTCTTCAGGAGTGTAAGATGAGAAAATTAATTTTTTTGTAAGTCCAAATCCATTTGTCATAGTTACTACTAAAACCCAAGTTCTAATATTACTACTTCCATCTAACACTTGACTTGCAGTGCTTGTATTAACTCTAACCTCTAGCGTTTTAACACCATTAGATATACCAACATTACCTTCTATAAGCTTTATACGATTAAACCAACTTACGTTGTTGGCAGCTATAAGCCCAGTGTTAGTAAAACCTTGAAGAGTATCACTTGCAACACCTTCAACATTTGTTAAGTTTTGAGTAAAATCATACACAGTTCCTGGATCATCATTATAGTAATATGAAGCTCCGTCTATAGTAGGAGTAGGACCTGAATAAACTAAATCATATTTTCTAGTTAAAGCTCCGCTAGAGCTAAGACCTATAACTAATTGATTATTTTGAGTGTAGTTAACATATTGATTTGCAAGTTGATTTGCTAGCTCTGACGCTGTTAAATTTCCATTAATAATATTAGTAAAATAAAAATAGTTATCATCTGTTCCTTGTATTTCTATGTACTTAGAGTCTTCAGTTAAACTGTCTTCTGGTGGATCCTGGGAGCTAGGAGTGTTATTTAAGTTTAAGTTGCCATGTACTGCTTTTACATACACTCTCCAAAATCCATTGTAACTTGGTGGGTTAAAACTAAACCTAGCGGTATAGTCTTGTTGAGTTACTGTATTCCCGTTAGAACTAATAGTTCCATTTTCAACTGTAAAATCAGGTGCGCCAATAAAAGCTTCTGCTAAAATACCTTCTGCCGTAAACTTTTGATATTTATAAATAGTGGCTTGAGGAGTAGCGTTGTTAGCCGCAATACCAAGATCCGCAGTCCATAGTCCATCAGTACCAGCTTCTTGTATAGTTACATTGCCTTCTGCTTGAAAAAAGCATCGATCTACAGCTAGTTGCGATATTTTTATTATACTATCCGCATCTCCACTTGTGTTATAAGGGTGGCTACCAGCTATTTCAAATTCCCTTGTTTCTGCCAAAAGATTTCCAGGTATAACGTAGTCGTTTGCTGTAAAAATAATTTTAAACTTATACATTGCGAGGCCAGCGCCGTAAAATGCAAGGCCAGGACCTTCGCCGTATGTTATTGGCTCAAAAAGCTCTGGTCCTTCATAACTGATATATGGAATATCTCCAACACTTTGCTGTGGATTTCCATTTGCATCTAAACCTACGTTTGGTACAAAATTACCAAATTCGTCTATTAAACCTCCACTACCAGGTTCAAATATACCATCAAATACTAAGTTTGGAAACAACGGAGAAACGTTATCAGGATCAATCGATGACGTGAGAAGAAACTCGTTATATATATCGTTAAAGTCGCTAGCTGGTATCTTTATGTATAAAAACTTCTCTCCAGATGTGCTAGGTATTGTTACTACTTGCTCAGGACTTGTTTGATTAAAAAATTGATTTAAATCAACAAAGTTTGGAGTAGTATTAGGAGTTGGCGGACCTTCTTGGCCACCCGTGTTATTTATAAATGTTAAAGTATTGTTGCTTGAATTATAAGCAGGTTTTTGAGTTATAGTAACTTCGTCAACTAATGTATTGTCTAAAGGATGCGTTACTATTACTTTAATTGTTCTGTCTTGATCAGTAGTGTTTTCAGTAAATCTAACAAATACTAAACTTAGCCCAGTACCAGGTGAAGAGCTATCAAGATTAGCTCCGTTTGAAATAGGATCGCTTGAACTATCTATAATATAACCTTCACCACCTGACTCATAAGAAAGTGTAAAATTATTATCTATAAAATTACCTTGATCAGCGTAGGCTGTAATTTTAATTGCAGCTAAAGAGTCTCCAGCTCCGGATATAACATCACCATATCCATTACTATTAATCTTAGGACCTGAATTAGTTAAAGCAGAATCAGTACCGTCTAAATGATCAAACTGATCTGAATAAACATTGAGCAACCCGTTAGAGTTGTCTGGAAAAAGAGCGTACTGAACTTTAGCATCTAAAGTTTGAACTGCGCTTTGGCTTATAATTAAAGTATCGTCAGGCGTACTAGAGTTGTTTACAGCTGAAAACAAGTTTAAAACTAAGTCTCTAGCACTTCCAGTATTTGTAGATAAAGAAAAACTACAATTGTTTAAGCTAACAGACTGTGGACCACCTCCACCAGTGCCTATATAGCCGTTAGTTTGAGGTGTTAACCAAGTAGTACCATCACCAGTCACAAACCCACCGTCAGCCACTTGCACAGACGGTATTGCAGGAACGTTTTGAAATATTGGTACAGATATATTTGATATACCATTGTTATCATCAAAACTTGCTACAGGAACGCCATCAGTCTCTGGATAAGATTGAAACTCACAACTAACAGGTATAGAGTTTGTAAATACAGTTATATTGTTATTATCATCTATAACAACGTTTTCTTCTTCAGTATTATAAAATATAGAATATGTTTGAGAAGTTAAAACATTTGTATTTCCAACTATTGGCGTAGCACTAGCTTGCTGTATTTCGTAATTATCTGCTTCATTAAACGGTTGTATTTGTAAACTAGCTAAATTATTAGAATCATAAAAATGAAAATTACCAGAGTTTAATGTTATATCAAATATAGGTTCGTTTGTTCCATTATTGTTAGCGGTATACGCAGTATACAAATAGCTAACAGAGTTTGGAAGCATAGAATTTATAGGTATAAGTAATCCTAAGCTTTCAGTTTCACCAAAAGATACAGACACTGTTTCTCCTTGGCCTATACCTGCTCCAACTATAGTTATAGTTCCTTGCACTTGAACTGTAGTAGAAAATGTTGAGGCAGTAACTTGAACAGCGTGTGATAAGTCTTCAGTAATACTTCCTGTAAAAGTAATAGTAGCTGTTACTGTATTAGTCAAAGTACCACCTAAACCTGTGTCAGCAAACGTTATACTACTAATAAAGCTTGGCAAAGTATTAGACACAGTAAATTGACTAGCAGCTATAGAGTAACCTTGAGTAGGTACTATTGTAAAAGTACCTGTACTAGGTAACGTAGATATATTATTTACACTAAAACCTGTAGAGCTAAATTGTTGATCAGAAGAAGTATTAAGGGTAACACTAACATCAAACCCTTCACCAAAACCAACTGTATCAGACGTAGCGTTAGCGCTAACTTGTCCAATGCCTTGCAGCGTATTCTCACTAAAATCTAAATTACTAGTAACAGTGCCATCAGCCGCGTTTGTATGAGAGGTAGTTATACCTTTTATAAAGTTAAACCATTTATTTTCTTTATCTATAAACTCATCTATAACACCTTCTTGTAAGTCAGTATTTATGGACTCAACATACCAACCATTTTTAGCCGTTAGATTATAAAAAGCTTCATCTTGAGTGTTTGCTATAACTCTACTTTGAGTTCCTTCATAGTTTAATGTGCTAAAACTTTTAACAACGCTTGGAGAGTTGTTAAATATAACGTCTATTGTAGAATCAAATTGAGTTCCGTAAAAATTATTATGAGTTTGATTGTAATGATGAAGCCACATTTCACCATCTTTAAAAGTATAATATCTATTATTTAAAGTTGTGCCTTGCTCTTTTATAAAAGATTTAAAACTTGTCCAACCTTTTACTTTTTCGCCATAACTGACTGTATATACATTTTTTTGGCCAGATATATTAGCGTTGTTTGTGTGTATCGTTAAATTGTATTCATCTTTTCTACCATCAAAATCACCTATGCATACAGCCGCGTTTTTTAAGTTATCATAGAAAAAGTTTTTCATACCAAAGTCTGATATAGCAGTTATGCCATCTCTTGATAACCTACAAACAGCACCTCTATCTACATCTGTAAAGTAACATCTAAACTCGTCTGAAGCAAATGACTCTGGATTTTTAGATATACCGTAATCACCTAAATATGGTATTGCTTGACCTAAAACCTTATTAGTTGACAAAAGCTGTGAGTTTCCGTCAGCATTAAATAAAGCGTCTTTTTGAGTTAATATTTTTAAAACTTTGCTTTCGCAAAAAGCTATTAAATCTGTATTTCTAGTAAAAAGTTTTTGTATACTACCATACTCTGGATTTAATCTTTTAATTATATTTTCAGCCATCAAAAACTCATTAGCTCTATTAGTTCCTGTAGCTTCGTTAATTATTTGTGAAAATATTATGTCGTTTTCTTTGTGATCTCTTTGATAATCTGGATCTGGTAAAGAAGCTTTAAATCCGCTTTGTTTTCCAGTACTAGTATAAGAATACATTGTGCTAGCATTAAAGTCATCTCTAATTCTGTCTGACTCTACGCCGTTTCCAAAAGTAAAGCAGTTAACAAATCTCAATAAAAACTTAGATGAAAAATTTGAAATTGAAGTTTTATGAGTATAAGGATAAATCTTAAGTTTATTACCAGAACATAAGCCTATAATTCTTAATGTATAATAACTTCCATCAGGCCTAGTAAATCTTAAAATTTTAGGAGGTATGTTAGTAAGATCATTAGGACCGAAAAGATTACCAAAGTTATGGTTGGTGTATACTATAGCGCAGCCTTCTTCGTGAAACTGAAGTTGATTAGGACCAAGACTGCTAGCGCCAGATACATTTTCTACTTTTATTAAGTTAGGCAAATTATTAAACGTATTTATTTCAGCAACACTAAATCCACTTTCTAAAGTTATAGTGTCTTTATCTTTTATTAATACGCTAGCTTTTTCTCCTAATAAATTTATAGGATACGCTTGGCTCACTTCGTAAAATAAATCTAAGTCAACTTTTTGTTCATCAACTACTTCAAACACAGCGCCGTTATTAGTGTTTTCGTCGTCAGTAATAAACGATATACCTTCTTCGTCGTTATTTATATTTAATTGAAACTCTTCTTCAGCTTCTATTTTAACGAAAAACTTACCGTTTATGTCATCAAAACTTGCGCCTAAAGCGTCAAGATCTAAAGAGCTAGTACCTGTACCTATACTTATTTGTTGCGTAGTGTTGCCTTCGTCATCAGTTTCTACTTCTACTGTAGCATTACCTACTATATCTAAAACTCTATACTTGGCTTGTTCACTATGTACAGCTATAGAGTTTCCGTGTTGTTTTTTTTGTATTAAATAACTACCTATTTTAACTTTACTTCTATCAGCAGAGTTAAAAGCAAGCCATACATTATTAAAGAAATTAACTTCGCCAGGCTCTCCTGTTTGTCCTGTAGGATATGCTTTATACAAAACTAAGTTATGATATATAGAAGCTATTTCTTTTACATAAAACTTATAGTACTCTGCCCAGTAAGGAGCTTTGTTGTGTATTTGAGCTGACAGTCTATTTACTAGATCACTAAAAGACTTTCCAACTCTTAGGCTACTAGTTTTATCTAGCTGCACAGCAGACTCTCTACCATGTGCGTCAGTATATACTACTCCAATTTCGTAAGTTCTAATAGACTTAATAGAAGGCTTAGCTTGTTCTGTTACTAAAGCTTCAGTGCTGTCTGGAGCATTAGTACAAGCAAAAGAACATTCTTTTAATCTAAGAGATCCAGTATAATTTTCAAGTTGTGCTTTGTTATGGCAAAATCCTGCAGCTACTTTTTCTCCAGCATTCAAATAAATTGTTATTGTAAAGCTATGATCTTCGTAGTCTCTTATAGGAGCACTTTGAGTTAACTGCATGTTTATAGGAGTAAGACTATCAGGAAAAACACTAGGGTGATTAATATCCATGTTATCACCAATATGTATGTTGTCCCAGTCTTCCCATATACCGTTTTCATCAACTCTAAATAATCCAAATTTAGTTCCTTTACAGTTAATACCTGGATTAACTAAACCAGAAATTGTTCCCTCATTATCTACAAAATTAAAAGGTCTTAATATAACAGCAGCTTTTGCTGATGCGGTAAAAGTATAATTACCTCCTGTTGGTGCTTGAAAATATGGGCCTTTAGCTTGTACAGAAAAATCAGTAGCAGCGCCTACAGCGGCACTTTGACCAACTGGTATTTGATTATTAAAGTTGTTGTCAGGATCGTTTTCTTCAAAAGTTGGTATTCCCCAAAGCGTTGATGTTTGTAGCCCTTGCGGAAAGTCAGCACTTGTATTGTTTGCTCCGGCAAATGATAAATCATCAAACTGATCTGCAGCTTCAGGAGCTATAATACTAACTACACCAGAACCAGAAACATCAAAAGTGTCGTAAGGATATATGTTAGAATTAGCCATTATTTCACCAACAGAAGTACCTTCACCGCCCTGCGAAGAAGAAAACTCGTTAGTAGCAGTAAATATTTGAGTAAAGTCTATAGGAAGAGTCTCAACGTTACTGTTTATAGAAGGTGTTATTTTTCTAAAACTTTCATCTTCTATATTATAGTTTTCATGATAGTTACCATAAAGTAATCTAGACGCTGTTATTTCTTGTGATTTAGCTTTTATAGGAACATTATCAAATATTCTTAATGATTGACTTTCCTCTAGTGTTTTTCCAAAAACTTCGCTACTTATAGTAACGTTACCTTTATAAGAACTAAAAGGCGTGCCAATGGTATTCCAGCTAGAAGATCCTCTTTTAAAAGTTTCTATAGCGTGTACTAAAGTTGAATTTGTATTTTTAAACAACAAGTCAACACATTCAACATCGTCTGGTATGTAAGGAGGTATAAAATCAAGAACTTTTATATCTTGAACTTTATTTTCCATACCATCATTAAATCCTTTCAAAGGATTAAACGCATAAAACCCTGGTACAAAAGCTATATCAGAATATGGAGATATAGCAGAATATTCACCATCAACATACTTGTATCTATAAGCAAAACAAACAAAATCGTCTTCGTAAACTTTTTTCTTATTTTTTAATGTAGCGTTCCAAGTTTCATCCGGCTCAGTACCATCATAGCCTTCGGCAAGATTTACTAGTCTAACTGTAAATATATTATAAGTATTTCCTGGACCAGGATCAGATCCTATTATTTGAACTGAAGCTTGAGAGCCGGTTTGCTGCCCTACTAAATCTAATACATCACCTATTCTCCAGTTAACTTTAGACACAGAACATTTAATTTGAAGAAAATCAGGTTGGCCGTTAACGCTACCATCAGGTAAAAAAGGCTCGTTGTTATCATTAGAAAAACTAAAAGCAGTATATGTTCCGTTTGGGCCAAAAGCTTGTATAGACCCAAAAGTTATAAAACTATAAAATACACCTTGATTTTGCTGTATAATAGAGTTATTTCCAAAGCCTTGTCCACCTATTTCTGTTATTTCTTCTACAACTCTATCGTTTACTGTAGTAACTACTTTAGGCTGAGTTAAAGGATTTTGTTTTATTACAGTTATTAAACTTTCTTTTAGCGGCGTTGATATTAAATTGCCAGCGCTGTCATTCCATCTATGAATAGAGTGGGTGTATATAGCGTTAAGCTTATGTCTAAATCTTTTTAAAGATACTTTTTTAGGCTCAGTTTTATTGTCTGTAAAGTATAAAATATCATTAATTAAATTTATACCTGTTATGATATTATTTTTAGGTGTAGGTGTAGTAGGAGTTCCAGTAGTATTAGCCTCAACTTGCTCTAAGCCATCATTAAAATTTAATATTCTAGTTGAAGTAAACTTAAGCACAACACCATTGTCTATATCTATTTGATTATAAAAAAATCCGCCTTGCGCTGTTATTTCTATTTGACCATCATCTTCAGACGAAGGTAGTATTTTTTTTACATAAACTTTACTGTCTTCTCCCCAAAGATCAACTCCATTTAAGTCAACTTTTTGAACACGCATACCAACTCTTATTCCAGCTGGAACATGACTGCCGCCTTGTACTCCAACATCAAAAGCTACAGTCGACAAGCCTGTAACTATGTTTTGAGTTTCTTGAACATTTGCGGCAGATCTAACTTCATAAACATCTGTTAGTACTGGCCTAGTAAAACCACCGTTTTCATTTTCGTAAGCATTAAACTCAAATATACAGTCAGATATTATACCTGTTTTTCTAATAACTCCATTATAAGTTCCATCGTTTACTAAGTCAGAAGCTTTGTGAATAAAGCTATAAATCCTTTTGTTTGTTTCATCAGAAAAACTACCTACACAAAAAGCATTATCTTGATCACCTGTAACTCTTCCAAGTAACATATTTCTATGATCTACAAAGCCGACAAGCTCATTACCTTTTAAATTTTGAGCTGAGCCAGTGTTGTTGTCTTCAGAGCTAGATATTTGTATATTAAGAGCGTCTCTATATTGACCATTAGGTATTAACCTCTCATCGAGGTCTTTATTCATCTTGCTCTTGAGAAAATTTTTCTTAAACTCAGCCATTTATTAATGTTTAATTCGTTTAGACTTACCTCTTAATATTTGAGTTAATTCACCAAGCTTAATATTAGATAACCTAAGCTTAGCGTTTCTAGTAGCGGCTCTTTTATCTTTTTTTAATCTTTGAACAACATACTCAGGAGTTTTATCTCTATTAGATAGTATAGCGTAAGCTATATGTTTGTACATAGCTTCTTCTGCAAACTTATGCACGCGCATCTCAGCGTCTGTACCTAAACTATCACTTATATACTTTATAGTTATAGTTTTTCCTGAAAGCGAAGAACTAAAATGAAATTTACCTTTTAATTCATCTATATAATATGTGCCATTAGCTTGAGCTTGCGCTGGCTCTAAGCCATATCTTCTACCTAAGAAAAAATCAAACAAATCATTATCATAATCGTGGTAATCGCTATTTATTACTACAGACTGATTTTTAAAATTTTCCCAAGTATTAGATTCTGTTTGTAAATCTATACTACCATCGGCTGCAGCGTCTATAAAGTTTTCATCACCTATAGCACCTGTTTGAAGCGGAGCTGTAGGATTACTACTATATATAGCTGGATATAATAATCTTTCAACACCTGAAGCATCTGTTCTGCTTAACTTAACGTAGTGAACATAGTCTTGAGGTATTGAAACTTGTAGTGTAGCCGGTACTTCTAATTCAAAAGATTTAACGCACTTTAAAGTATCAAAGCTAAGTTCTTGCAAAGCTCTTTGTGCGTGAAACCTAACATCCGTTTTACTGACTTTACTTATTAGTTTATCTTCACCAACGTATATAACTAAAAACGCGTTTATTATATCTGTTAAAGAAGTAAACTGATACGAGCCAAAATTTGATCCGCCATAATAAGATGATTGAGTTTGCGATATTTGAGCCATTTATTATTGTTTTTCTTGTTGTATATCTGCTGCTTCTTCTCTACTTGCTTGATTATATAACGCTGGATCTTCTATAGATATACCAGCTAATTTAAGTATAGTGTATACTAAGTTAGACTCTTCTGACTGATGAATTTCAAAGTTTTGAGCATCACTAGCGCTAGAGTTGTATATTGCTTTACCTAAAACAACATTGTAAGTCCAGTTTACTAAAGCTGGCTTTTTAATATAGTCGCATGTAACATTACTAGTTTTTTGAGATATACTAAAATCTACACTAGAAGTATGACCGTAAACTTTTATAGTGTCTTCAGTTCTAATATAAATTGGAAACTCATCTCTTGGTGACAAAAGATAACTATTTTGTATTCTATAAAAATCTTTTAATGATATAAGCTCAGCTTCAACACTATTAAACCTCACACAGCTTAATCTATATAAATCTGTAGGCAATGTAGTTCCAGAAGTTACAGTAGAGTTGTACTTTTCAAAAGTACTTATTTTTTCTTTTAAAATTTCTATTGGATCAGCATGAGTTGTATCATTGCCGTGAACTCTTAAAAATTGATTTAAATCATAGAAGTATTGATCGAATATATCTAGCTGAGCTTGGTTAGCAAGCCTATTAAATTCTTGAGGATTTATATAACCTCTTTGTTCTTTGTTGGCAATAGCCAATACTCTTTGATAAACTTTGTTTACGTCTACTGCCATTTATTTTATTTTTAATATAAAGTTGAGCCACCTCTATTAGTAGCTCAACTCTATAAATAATCACTTATTTTAAGCGCTTTTCAATATTAGAATAAACTTCCATACCTTCATCAGTTTTAAACCAATGTGCTAGTGCTGTATATGGATGCTCGTCAAATGGTACTGTCATTATTTTTCTATTATTAGACGACCATAAAAAATAACGCTGATCATTAGATAATAATATAATACCAGACTCTACAGCTTTTATACCAAAGTTTCTTAGCGCTACATTATCATCAGAAGCTAATTCTAAGAACAACATAGGACTTTTACGTGCAAATAGTAGTAAATCTCGTTTAAGCTCCTTAGAACTTAAGTTAGCAACCTCAGAACCTTTTTCTACACGCATAATAGCTTCAGCTAAGTCAATATCAATATTTCTAGCTAAATCTAAAGCTTCTATTTCCATTTCTAAAACTTCTATTTCATCTGCAGCTGCAGCAACCGGTTTCCACTCGTAGTAAAGTTTATCTTTATGCGGGTGATAAAGCGACAAAAGTTTTTGTAATACTGTTTTATTTTTAGGAACATATAATGCTCCGTTTCTAAATATAATATGAGAAAGTCTTTGATCACCTTTCATTTCATCTACAAAAGCAGTTCTTTGATTTTCGCAATACTTTAATTCTCTTTCGTATTGTTTTTCTTCATCAAACCAATATATACCTGCAGATTTTATCATATAAGATAAAGGTTTTCTATCTTGCGTTAAGTAATAAACTCTATCTTTGACTTCCCAAACTGGTTTTTTAGGCTCAGGCTTTTCTTTAATTTTAACCTCAACCATTTCATTTGTAGCTTTAATTTCTGGCTGAGCTACTTCAGCTTTTTTTGTTTCTTTTTTTGCCATGATATAATATAATAAAAGTTAAAAAGCCAAGGGCCGAAGCCCTTGACTAAATGTTTATGCTTACTTCAATAACATGAAGTTGTTAGCACCTTGAACAACTAAACATCTTTCAGTTAAGAAGTGTAGTTGCATTGCATCTAAAGCAGATGTAGCAGCACCGACAGAGCCAGTAACCCAAGTCTTCATTCTACGATCATCTGTTTGAGAAGCTCTGAATCGTACGTGTAATAACGGACGTCTAACAGCTGATCCTACAGTTTGATCATATACAGAAGAAGATCCAGCAGGAATAATAACCCCACGGATAGCGTTAACTGTATCTCTTTCGTTTATACCACCACGAGTAGCTTTGTCGTTTAAGTAACGGAAGTCAGACTTATAGAAGTCGTAAGATCCTCTACGGAAACCAGAAAAGCCTAAGTTTAGCGCCATGTCTTCAGAGTTGTCAAATACACCATAAGATGTACCGCCAGCTCCGTAAGAATTCATTGAAGCTAACATATCATCGATAGCTAAACTAGTAGCTCTATTAACGAATAACATGTTTTCTTCAATAGCACCTTGCTTATCAAACTCTGCTAAAATAGCGTCAAACTCAGCTAAATCAGTAGCAGCGTTAACACCAGTTACACCAGTAGTAATGTTACCTCTGTCTTCAATAGCAGCAAATAAACCTTCAGTACCAGTTAATGTAGTACCATCAGTTCCTAAGAAAGCATCAACTTTTGAGTTAGCAGCAACAGTCTTTTTAGACTCAAGCATTGCCATTTCAATATAATCAGTGAAACGAGCTCTTGTGTCAGACTCAGCTTTTAAGTACCATAAGTAACCAGAAGCTCCGCCTTCAGAAGACACTTCAACCCAACCAATACGAGATGCATCAGATCCTGACACTTCGTAATAGTCTTTCATGATGATAGGCTTGTTTTGGAAAGACTTAAACTGTGGCTCGTTAGCTTGTCTTGAAGCTTGCCCGTTATAGCTGTCACCTTTCTTAAATTCAGAACCATAAACTAATAGAGTTGCAGAGTCACCAGATCCAGCAGCTAAACCAGCGTTAGCAAATGTAGCTGTACTATTACCAGCGTCATATAGCGCAATACTAACTTGATCGTTAGTAACGTCTGTTACAAGACCACGTGCTGTAGCGCTAGCGTCAGCTACTAATACCATATCGTTAACTCTTACACCATGATCGATAGCTGAAGTACCAACAGCATTGCCATCAATATCAGTATCAATTTCAAAAGTACCACCCTCTTCGTTACTGTTACCAGTTTGTTGAGTTGCGTTAGCAATGTGTCCTTTGTATGATAGATGTAATCTACCTTGTTCAGACCATACAACTTGATCAGCTGTCATAGCCTCTTCTGCACCTACTTGAGCAAGGAAACCAGAAATTGTACGAGGCCCAAAAACCTCAGCTTCTTTTTCCATCAAGTCAGGTACGTATTGTTGCGCCCAGCCTTGTCCAGCTGAAGACGCTAAATCTAAATAGTTATCCTCTAATGTCGCTTTAGTTGGCGATGGAACACTATTTAAATTACCACCTGCAGTAATTGCCATAATAAAATGTTTTTAAATGTTATCTATTCTTTTTAATTTTAAACTTAAAATCGTTAGAGCTATCACCTAAAACCCTTACTTTTATCCCGCTATTATTAGGCACTTCACCAAGTTGTTGCCTTGGATCCATACTAACGTTCTTAGATTTAGCAATGCTTTCTTTTATAGCATCAGCCTTACCTTGCTCGTAAAAGTGTTGAGCAATAGCATCTGGATTCATAGCTGTAAATAAAGATTTATGATAACCCTTAGCATCTGACATTTCATTACTTTCGTTCAAAAACTTTTTGACAAAGTTATTAATATCGCTTTGAGTATCTTTAACAGAGTCGGCGTTTTTAACATTATACCTAAACTTTTTGTCTCCAACATTAAATTCAAAACCTTTGAAGTTTTTGTTGAACAATTGATTAGTTTTGTTTAAAAACGTTCTTTTCTGTTTTTCAGCCACAATCTTTTGCTCGTCCGATTCTTTGTTGTATCGGTTAAAAAAGTCTATAGCTTTTTGCTGCTCAGTAGTGAGCTTGCTTCCAGCCTTAACTTCTTCATAATATTTAGACTTTTGCCCGTCTAAGTAGGCTTTCGCTTCAGCAACTTGCTCTTTCAAAGCGATTTTCTTTTTTCTAATATCTTTTTCATCATCAACCTCTTCATCATAAGAGAAAGTTTCGTCCATTAAAAACTGTCTTTCTTCTTCTGTTAAATGAGGTTTAGTAGCTCTATAGTATTCTTGAAGAACTGTTAGATTATCCATATCTTTATAATCTTGGTTTAGTCTAACATAGTCTTCTAAACTACCACCTGTATCTTCCATGAAGTCAATTAACTTCTGTATATTTTCTGGCAGCGGCTTGCCTGTAGCTTCTGCTTCAGCAATAGCTTCTTGTACTTCTTCAGCTATTTCCTCGGCTTGTTCTTCAACTTCTTCAGTTATTTCTTCAACAACGGATTCTTCATCTTGAACACTTTCTCCGGTAGGTTCTTCATCTTTTGTTTCGACGTTTTCCTCACGAACTTCTTCGCTAACTTCGGATTCGTCGCGAACAGGTACCTCATCTGTGCTTTGCTCTCTAGTGGCATCTTCTTCTATAGGTTTACTTAAATCTACTTTTATAACGCTATCATCGCCAGCGCTATCAAATTTACTTTCATCAACTGTTTCTACAGTTTCTTCTTGCGTAGCTTCATCAACTACATTTTCGTTTTCTTCCATAATAAAATAATATATAAATTAATAGTTTATCTAGGATTAAATATACCTAGATTAAATCCACCACCAAGTATATCATTACCTGCAGACTCAAAGTTTTTAGGTGAACCACCTGTTTTTCTTTGCTCTATAAGTTCTGACTGTTGGCTTGCTTGTATCTTTGTTCTTTCGTCTTTACGATCTTCTTTATTATTTTCTCTTTGCTTTAAAGTTTCAAACTCTAATTTTTTTAGTTGAGAATTTAATTGAAACTCTGTTTGCATTAACTCTTTTTTAGCAGCTACCTCTTGAGCCATTTTTTGAGAATTAAGATTAAATTTAACTTGCTCTAACT
>Ga0160423_10002465_pt1 | contig 15458 bp, 18 predicted proteins | sample CRUFie14St8metaG_FD_108191 | JGI IMG/M metagenome (GOLD analysis project Ga0160423, IMG submission 108191) | Marine microbial communities from the Costa Rica Dome - CRUD Field 142mm St8 metaG | ecosystem: Environmental > Aquatic > Marine > Oceanic > Photic zone | place: Costa Rica: the Eastern... | reverse complement strand
TAAAACAACCGCCTGGATGCCTATCAACGCACCATCTTCAATTGTACAACCATGCAACATTGCTTGATGCCCTATGGTTACTTTATTGCCAACCCTAAGAGGAAAGTCTGGATCAGCATGCAAAACAGCCCCCTCCTGAATATTGGTACCTGCTCCAATGAAAATTGAGTCATTATCGGCGCGAATGACTGCACTTGACCATACGCTTACGTCTTCGCATAGCGTTGCATTACCAATCACTGTTGCGGCGTCGGCAACGTAGACACTATCTGCTAAACACGGGATTAGGCCATCAATTTCATAAATTGGCATTACAAATTTTCCTTCCGTCTACAAAAACATCTTATTACCAGACTTCGCCGAAGGGCCTAAGTTCAACAGTAAAAGACCAAGCGGACTTGTCCTGATGTGCCACCCTATACATTTCTTCAGCTATCGCGGATGGTTTAGCAAAAAACTCATCTGGTTTATCTGGAGCTAGCATTGGTCGCGTCCGAGGTGTGTCAATGGAGGCGTCAATAATGAAATAAGCAGTATGTATGCCTTTTGGTCCAAATTCACGCGCTATAGATTCCGCAAGGATACGTTGTGCGGCCTTCGTAGAAGCAAAAAAACCCCAATTTGTTTTACCGCGGGTTGCTGATGTATTACCTGTGACCAGAATAGCCCCCTTACCAGCATCGATCATCGCCGGCAACGTCTCCCGGGCTAGGTGTAACAAAGCTGTAGTATTCACTCTAAAATTTCTTTCGAGATCGTCTGGATCTAATTCCAGAATGCTGCCCCTAACGCTTCTTAATGCATTGTGAATGACGACCTCAGGGTGGCCAAGCCTTTCCCTAATCTGTTCGATAGTCTTTACCAGCAACTCCAGGTCACCGACATCACAGGGAAAGGCGACTGCATTTTCTATATTCTCTTCGAGTGTTTTTAGGTTTTTGGTATTTCGAGCAAGCATGGCAACTTGATAACCGCCTTCAGCAAAACGCTTAACGATTTCGCCTCCCGTTCCTTTGGCAGGTCCTACACCGGTAACAAGGCAAACTGGTCTTGACAATCGATAACTCCCTATATGAATGAATCTTTGATCATGCGGCAAGACTAATACCAAAGATTAATTATTATCATTTTTTGGCTTCACTGGATCGCCTAGAATATGCATTAAGCGGTTCGCCCATCCGAATAAAGCTGTGGATAAGACGAGATCTAAAACCTCATCTTGTTTCAGCCCAGCTTCTTCCAGATCAATCAAATCTTCGTTACTAACATCAGGCGGACAACTAGATAACTTCAGTGAAAACTGAAAAATTGCCGCGTCGCGATCTGGTAGCTTGGCATTTTCTCCATCCGCCAGAATGCTATCAGTTACAGATGTATCTTTTTCTAGTTGTGCGTGCCGGCTCATGTGAACAGCATTGCAGTATATGCAGCTATTGAGCAACGAGGCAGCTATCGCACCTAGCTCTCGCTCCGAGCGTTTCAATCCACCCTTATCATACATGATAGCGTTAAATAGCGGTGATCTAACTTTTAGCGATTCAACATCGTGAGCAAGCGTTAGAACGTAATCCGACACTTTTGTGTTAGATGGGGTAATCTTCAGAGCATCGAGCTGCGCCTCGGTAGCCTCATCCAAGCTCACAGGCTTAACTCGAGGTTTCCAATCGGGCACCTCCCTAGTAAACGTTTTTATAAATTCACTCAACTTTCAAATCCTTTTAAAAGTCTGAGCCCTGCTATAAGGCGAATTTGATACGCCATAAAGCTATTCAGTTCCGCAAGACGGACTATGTCCGGGTCTTTTACACCTGCTTTTTGTAACGTTTTAATATCTTCCTTAGTTACATCGCGCGGTCGAGTTGCGACTTTGTCGATAAAATTAAGGACATGCCCCAAATCAAAATCGTGACCAGTATTGCCTGGATCTATCAAAGCTCTGTAAGTCCCTGCATTAAAAGAATAATGATCAGCCGTGATTTGATCATCATTAAGAAGACAAATACGAGCTGCTATAGCATGTCGAAGTTCGTGATTATATGCCCCGTAGTCCTTTGGACAAAGGACCGCTTCCTGCGCCTTTTGGGTTAAATCAAAAATGTTTTCTCGCTTCTGAAGAAAAGAGTTAACTGACAAATAGTCGTCGATTCCTGCCGCTTTGAGCGTCGTTGTGTCTACAATGTCCAAACTCTTACTCCATAAAACTTTTAATAATTCTTTAAAAAATTTGGACGGCGCTTCTCTATAAAGGCCGCAACTGCTTCCTTGTGGTCCGGATTCAATGTACACTGGATTAGCCGTGATGCCTCTCCGTCAAGGCTTTGGTCGAAATTATTCACGAGCGCTTCTTCTAAATTTTCCTTCATTAAACTCAGCGCTTCGCGAGGTCCAGACGCTAAAGTCAATGCCATCCCGAATGCGTGCTCTTGTAAAGAAGCATCAGGTACAACTCGATTAAAGATACCGATCTTTTCGCATCTTTCTGCACTAATTCGATCACCAGTAAACATTAGTTCACGTGCCCGTGCCGTGCCCACAGCTCGGGTGAGAAGCGCTGCGATACCATAATCTCCGCTTAACCCGACGTGAATGTAACCTGTCGTTACGAAGGCAGACGTTGCTGCTATCCTGATATCGCAAGCTAACGCTATCGCCAATCCCGCACCAGCAGCAGCTCCTGGAAGTGCGGCAATTGTCGGCTTCCTTAATGCAACTAGCGCTCCTGTAAGAGTTTTTTGACGTAATCTGAGAACTTCAACACGATCCTTTGTTGACTGACTTTTAGGTTCTCTTTTACCCATTCCCTTTATATCACCGCCAGAACAGAATGCTGATCCCGCTCCTGTAATTAAAAGCACGCCAACTTCTCTGTCCTCTTGCATTTGAGCAATCATTCGTCTTAGTGCAGGCGTCAACTCTGTTGACAGTGCATTTCTCGCCTCTGGCCTATTCAATATGATAGTCGCTACACCATTTTCTTTTTCAACAAGTAATTGATCAGTTCCGGTATCTATCTTTTCCACTTAATTACCAAATCAACTTCAAGGTGTCGTTTCAACGAAACTTGACCGCTCGCTGTGCGCATTGAAATAGGCGCTAACATTTGCCGCACTTTCAACAGCATCCTTCCCTTCTGGGTAACGCTGGACAGAGTTCAATATTGGCAAAAGGAAACAATCAGCCATAGAAAATGAATCGCTTCCGTAAAAGCCTGACTTAACAGCCTCATCCAGAATACCAAACACCTTTGGGAAGCCCTTAACAGCCTTATCAATCTCATCGCGGATGACATTACCGTCTTTATCTTTATTGAACATATGTTGCACGACATACTGGCGGAGGAAAAGACGATCAACCGTGGTCTGGGCAAAGGAGGACCATTGTACAATTTTGGCTGCTTTGGAGGGTTCGTCTGGGACCATTTTCGGACCATCAAAAACCTCATCTATATATCTAGCAATAGCCATAGATTCAAAAAGTTCCAACCCCTCATGACGCATTGCTGGAATTTGTCCCATTGGATGCAGTGTTTTAATAACATCTGAGTGAGGCAGTTCGGGCGTGTGTTCATGTGGCACTCCTTTTTCGAGTGCAACCATTCTGACAGCGCGAACAAAGTTAGACCTTGGGTGTCCTATTATTTCCAGCGGCATATTGACTTCCTTTTGATATTTTTAAAGCGTGCCGACCATCAACACATTTCAATTACAATCATAACTAAATTTTCAATGCTTCGTTTTCATGGTTACGTAGCAGAAAGGGAAAGATAGGTCAGCTCACTTTAAATGCAACGCAAATTTGCCCATCCGGGCTAATTTCAATATTTAGCACACTTAAGATCCTGCCATTATTATCTTTTGTGCATAGTACGGTAAAAAAAATTTAACCCAATTTCTGAAAAGGTCACTTGTTTATGAGTAAAAATCGAATTCTTTGGGGCGTTGGTACATCAAGAACAATTCGCGCTCACTGGGCTTTGATTGAGCTCAACTTGTCATACAAAACGGAAATAATAAGAACGAGAACTCCTGACACAGAAACCGCAACCTTTAAGTCCGTCAATCCGAGACAGAAGATACCTGTATTACAAGATGGTACACTAACTATTGGCGAGAGCGCTGCAATAGTTACATATCTGGCAGAAAGTTACGGCACTGATAAGGTTAGTCTTATCCCCGAAAATCCCAAAGCTAGAGCAAAATATTTTGAATGGATGTCCTTCATCTGCATGGAGCTAGATGCCACCAGTCTTTATGTCTTAAGACGGCATTGGTCGCTTCCAGAAATTTATGGTGACTCCCCTATAGCAAATAAGGCTTCGGAGAAATATTTTAATCGTATGATTACTGCGGCCGACAAATTAAAAAATCCAAAACAAAAATATTTACTCGCGACAGGTTTCAGCGGTGTTGATATTTTGATGACAACAACATTAAAATGGGCATTAGAATACAACCAGAAAATACCAACTAACTTCATGGAATATTTGGACCAGATGGGGAATAGGTCTGGTTATATTGCAGCGATAGAAGCGAATAAAATGCCATGACAGGGCCACTTTCTGGAGTAAGAGTTGTCGAGATAACAAACGTAGTGGCGGGGCCCTCTACTGGCGTGCAACTTGCAGATCAGGGTGCGGATGTAATTAAAGTTGAGTCCCCAACTGGAGATATCATAAGAGCCTCGGCAAAATCCGGGCTTCCTCCTATGTTTATTTCTTGTAATCGAGGGAAAAGATCTCTTAGTGTTGATTTAAAACAGGATGCAGCTAAGAAAATACTATGGGCATTAATAGAGAAAGCCGATGTCTTTATCGAAAACATGAGGCCGGGCGCCTTAACTAGGCTTGGTTTTGGAAAAGAAAAACTAAACCAATGCAATCCAAAACTTATTTACCTTTCAATAACTGGCTTCGGCGAAAGTGGTCCTTATGCGTCTAAAAGGGTTTATGATCCATTAATACAAGCCGTCTCCGGCTTAGCAGATCTGCAGGGCGAAAGTTTAACACCAAAAATGGTAAGAACGGTAATCGCTGATAAAACAACAGCAGCGTATGCAACCCAGGCTATCACCGCAGCACTTTTCCATCGAGAAAAAAGCGGCGAAGGACAACACATCGATTTGGCAATGCTTGATACGATGGTAAACTTTTTATGGCCGGAAGGTATGTCCCCCTACACAATTGTTGAGGAAGGTGGTGTTCTGCCACCGCCGTCCCATGATAGAATTTTCAAAACTTCAGACGGGCACATAACAGCAGGCGCTGTTTCGGATTCTGAATGGAGTGGAATGTGCATCGCTATGGCCCGAGAAGATTTAATAAAGGACCCGCGTTTTGCCACTCAAAAACTTAGAATAGACAATAAAGATCAACGCTATCAATTAATGGCGGAGATTTTCGAAACTAGAACCAGTTCAGAGTGGGTTGACGCTTTAGACGCAAATGATGTTCCGGCCGCGCCAGTCTTAAAACGCTCAGATATGTTGGAAAATGAGCAAATCATCCACAACGACATTATCAATGAACTAGAACAACCAGGAGTTGGCATCATAAGGCAGCCAAGGCCTGCTGCTCAATTTTCTAAAACACCAGGCGCATTGCCAAAACCTGCGCCAAGACTCGGGCAACACAGCATTGAGATTTTATCCGAGTTGGCATTTTCAGAAGATGAAATCAATGCCTTAATAAATTCACAAATTGTTTTTCAACATTCAAGCGAAGATGATTGATATTGGTGTAAAAATGATACTTCCCTTAGAATTAAAATTAAAAGTAGGAATACAAACCATCCATAGAGAGCCAGACAACCAAACCGGCCCATGGCAGCCTCAGATAGATGAACTAGTAGATTTTGTTACACTGATTGATAAGACCGGCTTTGATTCTATTTGGGTTGGAGATCATTTATCAATGCCTCTGCCATTTTTCGACCCTTTCCAGATGCTTGCACAAGCCGCCGTTGTTAGCCGGCGACTTTTGTTAGGTACTGGAGTCTACCTCCTGCCTTTGCGTCATCCTGGCCCGGTGGCCAAACAAGTTGCTACACTAGATCACTTATCTGAGGGAAGATTTTTATTTGGCGTTGGTATCGGCGGAGAGTTTCCCAAGGAGTATGAAGTTGCAGGAGTACCTATTAACGAACGCGGGGCGAGATTATCAGAAAGTATTGAAGTAGTGCGTGAATTGTGGAAGGGAAAACCTGCTTCATATGACGGAACGTTTTTCAAATTCTCAGATGTACTTATGACACCACCCCCAAGGCAGAATGGAGGCCCACCTATTTGGTGTGGAGGTCGAAAGGATCCCGCCTTCAGAAGAATGGGGCGGCTTGCCGATGGGTATGTTTCTTATGTTGTAACACCTGAGATGTACTCTGAGGCACTCACAAAAATCGCTGATGAAGCCGATGCCTGTAAGCGCACTATAAATTTATTTGGGACAGGGCATTTAATTTTTACACGTGTAGACGACTCCTATGAACTAGCACTTGAAGAGGCGACAAACTCACTTTCTAAAAGATACAATATGGATTTTCGAAAGGCCGCTGAGCGTTATGCGGCGCTCGGATCCGCAAATGACGTTGCCAAAAAGATCAAAGACTTTTATGACGTTGGTGTTAGGCATATCATTGTTGATCTTGTAGGGCCATATGAGCGACGCGAAGAACAAGTGGAGCGTTTTGGCAGCGAGGTATTACCCCTGCTAGAAACACTCAGATAACTCTTTCAAGCTTCTGAAGCGTCCTAATATGGTCTGGTTTTGGCGTATCTCCGTAGCTATTAGGCCAGTTTGTATAAGCTACCTCCCCAACATATATGTCCCCTCTTGAGTCGACTGCAAGACCATGTGGCGCCATAAACTTTCCAATTTCTAGACCGGGACCATCTTCACCACCCAAACGAGCGAGCAGTTTCCCTTCATTTGAAACAATACTCAATCTTGGACCTAAATTTTTGTAATGGCGATTAACTGCCATGCCTGGCCCAAGTTCTCCAATAAAACAGTTCGGGCACTTTCCTCTAGGCATAAAAAGTCCGCAAGGCCTGTGCAGATTATGCCACTGAGTTTCAAAATTACCGTCCGTGTCAAAAACCTGCACCCTATGATTTTCTCGGTCCGCAACGTAAAGCCAGCCATCATCATCAGCTACTATATTGTGGACAAGGTTGAATTGACCCGGATTAGAACCCGGCTCACCCCAAGTTTTTATTAATTTTCCATCTGGAGAATATTTATGAACACATGCATTACCATAACCATCTGAGACAAAGATATGATCATCTGAAGAGAGTGCTGTATGCGTACAACGATGAAAAGGTTCCCCGCTCATGAATGGAGCAGGCTCCCCTGGAATACCTATTTCTAGGATGACTTTGCCTTCGGGTGTAATTTTTCTTACTGTATGGTCGCCATCATCCGTGCAGTACAACATATCATCAGGTCCAATATGCAAGCCATGAGCTCTGCTAAACAATCCCTTTCCCCACTCTCTTAGAAAATTTCCATTTCTATCGAATACAACCATAGGATGCTCTCCTCGGTTGAAAACAAAGACTTGATCCTTGCTATCAACCGCAACTGCGGCAACATCCATAAAGGCCCAGTTATCAGGTAGCTTTGCCCAACCATCAACCACCCGATATCGGTATTCGCCACTCCCGAGAATTACTGACAACTTTGCCTCCACCTTCTTGCGGGTAATATATACATTTATAAAAATCTTTTAAGATAGGAGATTTTACATCCTTGATAATAGACACACGCTACTTTATTGTACTATTACTTTATAAAAATATAGCCAATTTGCTTTTAATTAAATTCCGAGGGTTTGACTTGTGGAAATGACACCTAACCATGTAGCGACACATTCTCGCTCAAATGAATTCACAGCCGTTGTCCTCGGCTTACTCTTGGGCGCTTTCCTTATATTGGGCGTTGGTTTTGCCGATTCCAGCACTATTCATAATGCTGCTCATGACACAAGGCACTCAGTCTCCTTTCCCTGCCATTGAATTTAATCATGATCCGACGTCTTTTTTCGAGCGCTATACTTGCTGGCATTTTGGCTGGATTAGCAATCTCGTTGTTATATCAGTTCACTACGGTGCCGTTGATCATGAAAGCAGAAGAATTCGAAACCAAACAATCGGCTGATGCACGTTATACAACCGGCATTGATAAGTTTGTCGTTCACCTGGTTCACAACAGCGGCCCAGAATCAAATCACCCGGAATGGGAACCGGCGAGCTTTGTTGAAAGAATAGTTTACACAAGTCTTACAACCATAATATCTGGAGTTGGCTTCGCACTCCTAATCGTATCAGCTTTGGTAATAACAGGATCCTCCGGTGGGTTCCGCATTGGAGTTTTATGGGGTATAGGCGGCTTCGCCGCTTTTATACTCGCGCCGGCAGTCGGATTACCGCCAGAATTGCCTGGTATGATGAAGGCAGAATTGATTGAACGGCAATTTTGGTGGTTAGGCACAGCCATAGTGACTGCAACTGGCTTATGGATACTAGTTTTTTACAAAAATCCATCTTTGTTTATACTTGCGTCTATTCTATTGTTGGCACCGCACGTTTTAGGCGCGCCAATACAGCATTCTATTGAAAGCAGTATTATCCCCGCAGAGCTCGCAGCGAAATTCTCAACCGTCTCAATAGGCGTAAATTTCATATTCTGGCTGATGTTGGGCGGACTTTCGGCTCATTTTTTCAAAAAGTTCCAGCCAAAAACGGCCTAAAATTCTCCCTTTGTTGACTCATAATTGTTTTGCGCTTGTGCTTAGCAACTGGATCCGTTTAGCTAAGTCTTCGAGTATTAGAAACTTATGTCCAACATTAGGATAATTACGATGTCACAAAAAGTAGCAGTGGTCGGCGCTGGTTTTATAGGCAGGTCTTGGGCAATGGTGTTTGCCAAAGCAGGCCATCACGTCAGTTTATATGATATAGACCCGACTGCACTTTCAGAAGCAATGAACCTCTTAGAAATAAATCTTGCCGATTTGGAAAGTAATGGGTTAATCAGTTCGAAAGATGATTTGTTAGGCCGTATTCAACCTTATAAAACTCTAGAAGGCGCTGTTGAGGAGGCCGAATGGGTTCAGGAAAATGCTCTTGAAAACGTTCAAATAAAGAGGGAATTATTCAGCCGAATGGATGAACTCTTACCAGAGACAACAATCTTGGCAAGTTCAACCTCAGCTATTCCTTGTAGCGATATTTCAAACGGCATGAAGGGTGCTGGAAGGATAATTGTCGCTCATCCTGCAAACCCACCTTATTTATTACCAATAGTAGAGTTATCTGGGGCCCCGGAAACGAAAGATGAGGCCATTTTTAGGGCAAAAAATTTGCTTGAAGCAGCTGGTATGGAGGTTATTACAATAAACAAAGAAATCAAGGGATTTGTGTTGAATCGACTTCAAGTAGCTCTGCTTAACGAGGCTTTTAAATTAGTTGAAGATGGAATCGTTTCGGGTGCTGACCTCGACAAGACAATAAAACATGGTCTCGGGTTACGCTGGTCTATTATGGGACCAATGGAAACAATAGATCTAAACGCTCCAGGTGGGATACGTGACTACCTCGAAAGGTTTGGACCTGCATTCGAATCTATCGCAAAAGAGCAATCATCAATAAGGCCATGGGATACAAGTAGATTTATCAAAATGGAAGAAGAGCGACGTAAGGTTATGTCAATCAATGATCTTCGAGAACGAGCCCGGTGGAGAGACAGAAGATTAATGGCTTTAACACGGCACAAGGAAGAAAGTGACAAGCATTATGGAAAATAGACGTTGCGGGGAAAGAGTTCAAAGATGCTGAAATTAGGTCTGATGGGTCTGGGAGCTATAGGGGTTGGCGTAGAAAAAATGGTTTCCCAACAGTACAAGGCTGAAATAGAGATACCAGCTATATTGGTGAAGAACCCCAGAGCAGATCGATCGCTTAATAAATCGATTATCACCACAGATTTTGATGAGTTCATCGGAACAAAACCGGATGTAATTTTAGAGGTTGCTGGGCACCAGACTATACAAAAGTATGCCGTGGAAATATTGCGCTCTGGAATTGACCTTCTGGTGACATCCGTCGGCGCATTCACCGATGACAAGCTTTATGATGACTGCATAAACACTGCCCGGGAAAATGGTGCGAGACTCATCCTTCCCTCCGCAGGAATAGGCTCACTTGACACTCTTTCTGCGGCCGCCGTTGGCGGTTTAGCATCGGTTCATATGATAGTTCGCAAAGACCCTTCGGCTTGGTATGGAACTCATGCGGAAAAACTGTTCGATCTATCCAGCTTGGCAACTCCAACCGTCATATTTGAAGGGACACCCAGGGAAGGAGCTGCTCGTTATCCGCAGAATGTAAATATATCTGCTGCTGTGGCGCTCGCTGGCTTAGGTTTAGATAAAACAAAATTGACCATAATTGCAGATACTGAGATTGATACTCATGTATGCGAAATACAGGCAACAGGAGCATTTGGTAGTTACGAGTTTCGGGAAAATTTGACGGTCGCGGAAACTAATAGAAAGACCGGGAAGATAGTCGGAATAGCTGTCATGAAAACAATTAAACAAATGGTTAGCCCTGTCGCTGTTGGAGTATGATCCCATTAAGTTTTGAGAAATTTAACAACACCATTCTGATTCTCAAACTTGTCACTCGTCTGCAACTTGACTGAGAAGCTGTTGGTCATAAAAATCAACACAAATCGGGGAGAGAAACATGAATGACTCACTAGACTTAGGATTGAAGGAAAAAGTAGCGATTATTGCTGGGGCGGGAGCGAAAGGAGACGGCATTGGAAATGGCAGAGCTGCCGCTATTTTATTAGCTGAAGCAGGTGCTAAAGTGGTCGTCGCAGACAAGGATCAAGAACTTGCAGAAAGAACGGTCCAAATGATAAGCGAACGAAATGGTCACGCGGTAAGCGTTGCTGCTGACCTGACAAAAGCTAAAGATTGTGAAAAAGTCGTTGAATGTGCCTTGAACCATTATGGCCGCCTCGATGTCTTGGACAACAATATTGGAATTGCTAGTAACTTATCGGTAGTAAAGGAGTCAGAGGAATATTGGGAAAGAGTGATGGAAATAAATCTCAAGCCAATGTTTCTAATGTCAAAATATGCCATCCCAGCCATGATCTCTTCCGGCGATGGTGGTTCAATTGTCAACATTTCATCTATATCCGCCACGCGGCCAAAGGGATTAACCGCCTACTCAACTTCAAAAGGAGCCGTTCTCTCTCTCACTCAAGCGATGGCCGTTGACCATGGTGGTGAGGGCATACGAGTTAACTGCATACTACCTGGACCAGTATATACCCCAATGGTTTATGCCTCCTCCAGTTATCTCAACCAAGAAGGAATGTCATCGGAGCAACGGAGCCAAAGACAAAGCGCTTCACTTCTACAAATAGAGGGAGAAGGTTGGGATATTGGTAAAGCTGTTGTTTATTTATCTTCAAATTGGGCTCGATATATAACAGGTCACCTTATGGTTGTTGACGGTGGATGCTCATTGTCGGCAAGAGCTCGTGGTTGAACCACTGTGAAAGGAGTTGTAAATGGCAAGGCTACCTTATTTAGATAAAGATGATCTTGACGAGAAAGACCATGATTTATTAAAGCGGCCGATTAATCTTTTCAGGCAACTAGTAAATAGCACCGGGGGGGCTAGAGCCTTTGGTACTTTAGGACATTACATTCGCTACAAGAGCACCTTGGATCCAAGAATACGGGAAATGGCAATTATTCAAGTGGGTTTTTTAACGAAAAGTGAATACGAGTACACACATCATATAAAGTTGGGAACGGAACAATTTGGCGTCTCTGAGGAAGACATCAGCGCGATAACGAATGAGACGACGGGCATTCAAACAAGTCTTACGGAATTCGAAAGGGCCGTTCTAGCTTCCGCAAGGGAGATGGTAACCGATCTGAAAATTTCAAATGAAAACTTCGATATCCTTCAGAACAATTTGAGCCATGAGCATCTAATTGATCTGGTTCTAACAATTGCTTTTTATTGCGGGGTAGTAAGAGTCTTAGCCACACTGGAAATCGATAATGAACCTAAATATAAAGAAGTATTAAACACATTTCCATTACCGGAATAACCTCTCTCGGCCTTTAAGGAACGCCCATATGAGCAAAATGCATACGCTTCTGAGCAATCTAACCTTTCCCGAAGGTCCTCGGTGGCACGACGGGATGTTATGGTTTTCAGACTTTTATTCGCACGAAGTAATAACAGTAGACGAAAAAGGAACCAGAAACACCATCGTATCAGTGCCAGAACAACCTTCTGGTCTCGGGTGGGATACGCAGGGGGAGCTGTTAATCGTTTCTATGCGTGATCAAAAATTGCTTCGGCATAGTAATGACCACCTAGTTGAACACGCAGACTTGTCGCCTTATTCGAATTATTGGTGCAACGACATGGTAGTAGATAAAAGTGGGGGAGCATATATTGGCAACTTTGGTTTTGATAGACATGCCGGAGAAAAACCAAAGCCCACAACTCTTGTCAGAGTAGCTCCAAACGGAGAAGCCAGCATAGCAGCAGAAGATCTTTGGTTTCCAAATGGTGCTGTTATTACCCCAGATAATTCAACTCTAATCATCGCAGAAACACGCGCAAGTCGCCTTACAGCTTTTGACATATTACACAACGGCGAACTAAAAAACCGAAGAGTTTTTGCTGAAACAAGCAATATGTACCCTGACGGTATTTGCTTGGATGAAGAAGGAGCAATTTGGGTAGCAGACCCGAAGAATAAAGAAGTTATAAGAATTAAGGAAGGAGGCGAAATAACAGACAAGCTGGAGCTTGAAACGCGAGGCGCATATGCCTGCATGCTAGGCGGAAGCGATGGAAAAACACTTTTTGTCTGCACAAATACAGGATCCGGCCCTGACATCGCAAAACAAAGAACAGGTAAAATCGAAACCACCCGAGTAAAGATAGCTAAAGCTGGAAGACCATGAGCCCGTTGCCAATCACAGGTTCTACAAAGTTTCATGCACTGATCGGACACCCTGTTGAACAAGTAAGAATCCCTATCGTTTTGAACGCCCATCTGGCGGAGCACGTTATCGACGCTGCTATGATTACGTTCAATTTATTACCCTCAAGCCTTGAAGACTTTTTCAGATGATGAAGGGATGGCAAAATTGTCTAGGGTGCTGCGTCACGATTCCGCACAAGACACAAACATTGCAGTTGCTTGATTCCTTTACAGAGCGTGCTCGAAGAATTGGTGCACTAAATATCATCAAGCGTGATACTGAAGGTTATCTGCACGGGGATATGATAGATAGCTTGGGATTTTTTGCCGCTCTCAAAAAAAATAACGCGAGGGTAGAAAATAAAAATATTGTTCTTGTCGGAGGCGGAGGTGCGGGCTCTGCAATAGCAGATTCGGTTGCAGAGGCCGGCGCCAAACAACTATCGATACTTGAAACAAACAAAAACCGACAGACTAACTTGATATCTAACCTTAGAAAAATATATCCCACCACATTAATTTATGATCAAGTTGTTCCCGGTCACGGCATAGACATCGTAATAAATGCGTCACCCTTGGGAATGAAAGTTAATGACCCTCTGCCCTTCCCTCTTGAAAAAATAAGGGGCAACATAGTTGTCGCTGATGTTGTAACCAAACCCGATATCACAGAATTTTTAAAAATCGCCGCTAGAGAAGGTCACCTTATCCAAAGAGGGCGAGAAATGGCTGAAGCCCAAATGTCACTTTTTATTGATTTTATGGGTATTCCTAAAGAAGCTAATAACAATCTATATCTGGGAGTTAAAAAAAATGCGTTGTGAGTTTATTGCCATAGGAACAGAGCTATTGCTTGGGCAAATTGTAAATTCAAATGCAGCCTGGCTTGGTGAACAGCTGGCGCTTGCAGGTATAGACTGTCTCTATCAAGTCACAATTGGCGACAACAGGCAAAGGATGAAAAATACTATCACGCAAGCTTTGGAACGCTCGGATGCCGTTATTGTAAGTGGCGGACTAGGCCCAACTCAAGACGACATCACGAGAGAAGTAATAGCTGAGGTGATGGGTGTAGACTTGATACGGGACGACGAAATTGCCAAAAAGATAAGATACCGTTTTGAATCTCGCGGTCGGGTTATGTCTGATAACAATCTCCGGCAAGCCGATATTCCTAAGGGAGGCATGCCAATTCCTCAAATGCCAGGGACAGCCCCTGGGCTAATATGCCCGCTTGGAGACAAAGTGATTTACGCTGTCCCCGGTGTGCCATTCGAAATGAAAATGATGGTCAATGAATGTATTTTGCCAGATATGAAAAAAAGAGCGGGACTTACCGCCATAATAAAGAGCCGAGTACTGAAAACCTGGGGGCAAACTGAGTCAGGTCTCGATGAAATGCTTACGGAACGCATGGCGTATTTGGATGAGGTGGGAGGCGCGACGATCGCGTTCCAAGCGAGTGGTATTGAGGGCCTCAAAGTTCGGATTACAGTCAAAGCGGGATCTGAACAAGAAGCGGAGAGAGCATTATCTGATGAAGAAAAAGCAGTAAGGGAAATCATTGGAGAATTTGTCTTTGGAACAGATGAAGAAACAATGGAGTCAGTTGTCTTGGATATGCTCAGACAAAGAAATTTAACTTTGGCGATCGCAGAGTCTGTCACGGGTGGAATGGTTGGAGCAAGATTAACTTCTGTTCCTGGCTCGAGTGATGTCCTTAAAGGATGCATTGTCGCTTATGCCAGTGAAATAAAATACAATATACTTGACGTTCCCGAAGGACCAGTTGTTACCCCTGACGCAGCACGCGCTATGGCCGAAGGTGCAAGAAACGCTTTGGGGGCCGATGTTGGAATATCAACAACTGGCGTTGCAGGTCCCTCAGAACAAGAGGGACAACCAGTCGGCACCGTACATCTGGGTCTTGCTATCGGTGATCACATCGAAGCGCAGATGACCCAACTTCCGGGCGATCGTGCAAGGATAAGAGAATATGGTGTAATAAGCTTACTTAATTTCCTTAGATTGAGATTGTTGGGCAGGAATGCGAATACCCCTTTTGCGGGTAAAACCCGATGATAAATATTTTTCATAAGCTTATCACCATTGTGATAGCGTTTATAAATATCGAAGAGTATTCTCCCGCCTTGTAATCAAAGAAGTGAGTAAACTTAATGTCCGACGACAACCTACTTATAGACGCTACAACCAAAATATTTGAAGATCTGTGCGACCCGCAAAATATCAATGCAGCTAAAGACGAGTCTTGGAAGCAACTTTTATGGAATGCTCTGGAAGAATCCGGACTCACATCCGCATGGGTGCCAGAAGAGTTTGGCGGCGCAGGTGCAAGTATATCTGATGGGTTCAGCATTATAGAGGTGGCTGGAAAATTTGCCGTACCAATAGCTCTTCCCGAGACATTATT